>ERZ772882.429-NODE-429-length-55632-cov-14.604765_pt1 | contig 55632 bp, 47 predicted proteins | sample MGYA00580576_ERZ772882 | MGnify/ENA primary metagenome ERZ772882 (study PRJEB29015, sample SAMEA2737658) | human gut metagenome | biome: human gut; feature: human-associated habitat; material: faeces | place: China | collected 2012 ... | reverse complement strand
TCAAGTCAACGCTGAAAGCAGCCATTGACTATATCTGCAACCCGGAAAAGACGGATGGAAAGCTGCTTGTATCCTCCTATGGATGCGCCGCCGAAACTGCGGATATCGAATTTTCCTGGACCCGCCGCCACGCCATCGACAAAGGAACAAACCTGGGCCGCCATCTGATCCAAGCCTTTCAGCCTGGGGAGGTCACGCCGGAACAGGCCCATGAGATCGGTATGGAGCTTGCAAAAGAAATTCTGGGCGGCAAGTATGAGTTTGTGCTTACCACCCACATAGACAAAGATCATGTTCATAACCACCTGATTTTCAATGTGGTCAGCTTTGCGGATCACAAGCATTATCATTCCAACAAGCGGAGTTATCACTATATCCGCCGCACCTCCGACCGGCTTTGCGAGGAACATGGTCTGTCTGTCATTATTCCTGGACAGGACAAGGGCAAGAGCTATATTGAACATCAGGCCACGCAGAACGGCACCAGCTATAAGGCAAAGTTGAAAGCTGCCATTGACCGACTCCTGCCAGCCTGTTCCAACCTGGAAGAACTGCTTCGCCGCCTGCAGAGAGAAGGCTATGAGATCAAGCGCGGCAAGTATATCTCCGCCAGAGCGCCAGATCAGGAACGATTCACCCGTCTGAAAACCTTGGGGATGGACTACACCGAAGAAGCCCTTGCCGCCCGGATCTCCGGACGATCCAGACCTTCCCGCCAACCGAAACGGCAGGACGGAAAGATCAGCCTGCTCATTGATATCCAGAATAACATCAAGGCACAGCAGAGCGCAGGCTTCACCCATTGGGCGAAGCTGAACAATCTGAAACAGGCCGCCAAAACTATGAACTTCTTGACGGAGCATGGCATCGGCAGCTATGAGGAATTGGAAAGCAGGTTGACCGCCGTGCCTGCGCGCAGGGATACCGCTCATGCGGAGATCAAGCGGATAGAAAACCGTGCCGCAGAACTTGCCCTTGTGATGAAGCACGCTGAAACTTACCGTCAGCTAAAACCACTCTATGACCGATACCGCAAATCGAATGATAAGGAAAAGTTCCTGCGGGGGCATGAGAGCGAGATCATCCTTTTTGAAGCGGCCGCCAGAGAATTAAAACGGCTGGGACTGTGCCGCTGCCGACAACGGAAAGCATGAAAACGGAGCTTGCTAATCTCAACGCAGAAAAGGAACGGCTCCTTGCTGAATATAAAGCCGCAAGAGCCGAAGCCCAGGAATACGAGACCGTCAAGCAAAATGTGGATGCGCTGCTGACCGTTGCAAAGGAACAGGAACAACAGCGGCGGCATGAACTGGAATAAATTTCATTGAAAGACGCTGGGCGCAGCTCCCGGCATCCTGTATAATGGAACTGCGGAAGGAGGTTTTACCGATGACAAGAAGCGAAGCAATCAAAGCATTTTTCTTCAAAAGTGTACTGCCCGTGATCGTGGCGCTGATCCTGTATTGTATCTTCAAATCCGCCTGCGTGAAGAACGGAGAGATTGACTATGTATGGCTCTGGATACTCTGCGGGCTGCCGTTTGGCCTCCATCGGATGTGCCTCTGGATCGTACCAGGTGGCGGCTCCCTGGGTGGAGGGATTGCCCTGTTTGCATTGAACTTTATTATCGGTGGTGTGATCGGTGGTTTCGTTCTGGCATGGCGGCTGATCGTGGCGGTGCGCCTCCAGCTCCCGGATCCCGCCGCTGATGCTGTCGATGCCGTCCTTGCAGATGCGGGCAAGCCCCTTCATGGTGTAGTCCCAGTCCTCTGGCAGCGACAGCATGAGGGACAGTAGCCCCTTCGCTTTCAGGGACAGCGACCTGTCCCGCAGGTGGTAGTTGGACATGACCGTGTAATCTCTGGTCTTTTCGATGCGGAAAACTGCCATATCCGGCGCCTCCTTTCTCTGTTTTTGAAAAGTGTTGATTTTGACGCAAAAAAGCCCCTGTCCTGCCTCCCGGACGCTTCCCATGGGAAAACACCCACGCCGCCCTTTAAGCGGCGCTCTGAGAGGAAAAAACAGAGGTTTTCGCGCCCTAATTGATACATTTTTCGGGTGGGTATAGGCACGGATATGAAAAAACGCCATAGGGCGGCTGCCTATGGCGTGGGGACAGGAAAAGGGCGCTGATGTGAAAATCAGCGCCCTGTCTGTCAGTATGAGATTTTTTGACTTCGTACCGTGTTCCCTGCCTTTGAAAACATTGATTTTACTGACTTTTTCATGTTTTCTTATTAGGAGGCGAGGGAAGCCACCGCTTTTTGACTGAATTATTGCTTGAGCTTTACGTTGTTTCTGATGGTGCGTTCGCTGCGCGGACGGTTCGTCAGGCGTTGCAGCACGGTGCTGATCTGCCCCTCGGCGGCTTCGACCTCGGCATGGAACGCGCGGGCGGAGACGCGCAGCGCCCCGTGGCCGAGGATGATGACCTGCTCGGGGCCGTCGGACGTCGCCACGCGCACGCGGCGTTCGCGGCGCAGCTCGTAGGTCGCGCGCTCGATGTAGGTGTCGGCAGTCTCGGCCTCCTTGGTGTAGACGACCTTGACACCGTGCACCGTCTGCACGCTGCCGGGGTTGCCCTTGACCTTATAGGCGTCGAACACGACGATGACGCGGCACTTGCGAAAGCCCTGATAGTTGGCGAGAATGTCGATCAGCGCGCCGCGCGCCGCGGCAACATCCTGCGCGGCGAGCCGATGGAGCTCGTCCCACGCGAAGATGATGTTGTAGCCGTCGACGAGCAGATATTCCGTGTCCTCTGAGTGGATCGTGACGTCATAGTGATCGGCGAGCGAGGTGCGCGCGGGCTTTTTGCTCGGTTCGAACGCGCGGCGCTCGACCTTGCCGTATGTGCGCTCGAAAATGTCCTGCAATTCCTTGTCCTCGGCATATGCGCCGCCTGCGCCGACGCCGCGTCGGGGGAGCGGCGCGGGCGCTTCTTCGACGGCCTCTTCACCAAGGCGGATGCCGCTGTCGCAGTGAACATGCGCGGGAACTTCATTCCACGGGACCGTGATGCTGCCGCCGTGGTCGCAGAAGACGGAGGACGCGGGATTATCCGTGTCGCGCTCGGCGTCGTAGCTAAGGGACGCGACGATCTCGTCCTGATTTTGGCAGGCCTCATACCCGCGCACGGCGCAGGAGAGCTGTCCGCGGCCGCGGGTGTAGGCCGCGACGTCGGCAAAGTAGTCGCGCAGCGTGCGCACCGGCGCATAGCCCGTGAGTACGGCGTTTTCCCCCTCGTTCTGCGGCGGTTCGACGGTGCCGCCCATGTTCTGGAGGTCGATCATCGCGCGGCCGACGCACTCGGCGGGCACCTCGAGACGGAAGTCGTAATACGGCTCGAGCAGCACATTTTCCGCCTGCATCAAGCCCTGCCGCACGGCACGGTACGTCGCTTGACGGAAGTCGCCGCCCTCGGTGTGCTTCAGATGCGCGCGGCCCGCGACGAGCGTGAACTTCACATCTGTCAGCGGTGAGCCGGTCAGCACGCCCGCGTGCTCGCGCTCTAAAAGATGGGTGAAAATCAGCCGCTGCCAGTTGAGGTCGAGCGCGTCCGTCGGCACGTTTGACGCAAGCTGGATGCCCGCCCCGCGCGGAAGCGGCTCTATTAGAAGCTGTACTTCCGCATAGTGGCGCAGGGGCTCGAAATGTCCCATGCCGAGGACGGGGGCGGCGATGGTCTCGCGATAGACGATGCTGCCCTCGCCGAAGGTCACGTCGAGGCCGAAGCGGTCGAGGATGCGGCGGCGCAGAATTTCGAGCTGAATTTTGCCCATGAGCTGCACGTGGATCTGCCCGTAGCGCTCGTCCCAGACGATGCGCAGCATCGGGTCCTCTTCTTCAAGCTCGCGGAGCTTTATAAGCGCGCTGTGCGCGTCCGCGCCGTCGGGTAGGATGAGCTGATAGGTCAAAACCGGCTGCAAAAGCGGGGCGGACGCCTCCGCCTCCGCGCCGAGGCCGAGACCAACATAGCTGTGGCTGAGGCCCGTGACGGCGACGACGCTGCCCGCGCCCGCCTCTTCGAGCGCGCGGAATTTGACGCCGGAGTAAAGCCGCAGCTGATCGGCCTTTTCATTGTAGTCCTGATTCTGCGCGCGATAGGTGAGAGGTGCCTTCACGCGCAGCGCGCCGCCTGTGACCTTGAGCCACGTGAGCCGCGCGCCCTGCGCGTCGCGCGAGATCTTGAAGACCTTTGCGCCGAATTCCTTCGGATAGACCGGCTCGCGCGTGAAGCACGCGAGCGCGGTGAGAAAGTCCTTCACGCCGTCCAGCTTGAGCGCCGAACCGAAAAAGCAGGGGAAGACCTTGCGGTTTTTGACCATCTCAGCAATCAGAGCGTCGTCGATTTTTCCACGCTCCAAAAGCTGCTCGAGCGCCGCCTCGTCGCAGAGGGCGAGCGCTTCGTCGCGCGTTTCCTGCGATGCGGAGAAATCGACGCATTCCGCGCTCAGTGTCGCCGTGAGCTGGCGCAGAAGCGCGTCCTTGTCCGCGCCCGCCAAGTCCATCTTGTTGATGAAAAGAAACGTCGGCACCTCGTAGCGCGTGAGCAGGCGCCAGAGCGTTCGCGTGTGGCTCTGCACGCCGTCGCTGCCGCTGATGACGAGCACTGCGTAGTCGAGCACCGACAGCGTGCGCTCCATCTCGGCGGAGAAATCGACGTGGCCCGGCGTGTCAAGCAGCGTGAACTCCTTATCGCCCGCAAACAGCATTGCCTGCTTGGAAAAGATCGTGATGCCGCGCTCGCGCTCGAGCGCGTCGGTGTCGAGGAAGGCGTCGCCGTGGTCGACGCGGCCGAGCTTCCGCAGTGCGCCGGAGGCGTATAAAAGCCCCTCGGACAGGGTCGTTTTTCCCGAGTCGACGTGGGCGAGAATGCCGAGCGTGACCTTCTGCATGGCGCACCTCCTTTGTGAAGAGCTGATTTAAAACTAAAAATGTTAGACCAAAGTGCCGGAATACCAAAACGAGCGCATCGCGGAGCGATGCGCTCTGAAATTTGGGAAATGGTGCGGGCATGGGGACTTGAACCCCAACGCCTTGCGGCACGAGAACCTAAATCTCGCATGTCTGCCAATTTCATCATGCCCGCATATATTTCACTATATCATATCTCTTTCACGGCGGCAAGGAGAAAATTCATTGCAATGCGCGCCTGCGCGATTTATAATGAAGCAGTGCGCGATTTATGACCGCGCAGCACCGACTATAGGAGGACTCCGCCGTGCAGAACGCTTATCCGGACTATTATCCGCTTTTCCATTGCATCGCCGACCGCTGCCGACACAACTGCTGCATCGGCTGGGAGATCGACGTGGACGGGGATTCCCTCGCCGCCTACGATCAGATCGGCGGCGAGATGGGCGAGCGCCTGCATAAATGTATCGACCGCAGCGGCGAGATGCCGCACTTTCTCCTCGGCGAGCAGGAGCGCTGCCCGTTTTTGAACGGCAAAAACCTCTGCGATCTCATTTTATACGGCGGGGAGGGTATGCTCTGCCAGATCTGCACCGACCACCCGCGCTACCGCAGCTTTTTTTCGGAGCGCACGGAGATCGGCGTTGGCCTCTGCTGCGAGGAGGCCGCGCGCCTCATTTTGACTAAGCCGGAGAAGACAACGCTCGTCGTGACGGGCGAAGGCGAGCTCGACGAAGAGGAGACGGCGCTGCTCACGCTGCGCGACCGCCTTTTCACCCTTGCGCAAAACCGTGAGGAACCGATCGAGCGGCGAATAGAGCAGATTTTATCGGCCTGCGGTGCACACGTGCCGGACGTCCCGCTTGCGCAGTGGGCAGAATTTTATCTTTCGCTCGAGCGTATGGACGAGGTGTGGACGGGCATTTTGGAAGCGCTGCGCGAGCACGCAGATGAGTTGCCGCTCGACGATTTTGCCGCGCACATGAAAGGACGCGAGACGGAGTATGAGCAGCTGCTCATATATTTTCTCTACCGCCACGTGCCGACGGCGCTCGACGACGGGGACGTGAGCAGCAAGGCGGCGTTCGCCGTGCTGTCTGTCCGGCTGCTTTTCTCGCTTGGTGCGCTGCACCTTTTGCTGCGCGGCGAGTTCACGGTGGAGGATCAGATCGAGCTCTGCCGGCTGTACAGCGCGGAAGTCGAGTATTCCGACGATAATATGGACGCGCTCTTCGACGCGCTGCTATAACGAAAATGCCGCCCGGTTCGACACGGGGCGGCATTTTTTGCGCTTTTTGGTTGATTCTTATGTAAACCTGTGGTATCATGGAAAAACATTTTAGAGAGTGGGCATTTTCGCCCGATTCCGGCAAAAGGAGAGAAACGAGATGAAGCAGAACATGAGAAAGAGAACGCCGCTGGCCGTGCTTCTGGCGCTGTGCCTTGCCATGCAGCTCTGCGTGCCCGCCGCGATGGCGAGTAATCGGCTGATGCGCGCGGGCGACGCGGCCATTGCGCAGATCGAAGAGGAAGAGGGCTTCCGCGCGGAGAAGTATTCCTCCGGCGGCAAGTGGTACATCGGCTACGGCACGGAGTGCGGTGCCGCGGATTATCCCGAGGGCATCACGCGCGAAGAGGCGGAGCTTCTTCTGATGAGCAAGGTCGAGGCGTATGAGGCCAAGCTCAACGACTTTTTTGGCCGCTACGACGTCACGCCCACGCAGGGGCAGTTCGACGCGCTGATCTGCTTCAGCTACAATTTCGGCACCGGTTGGATGAGCGGCACGAGCGACTTGGTCAAGATCGCCCGCGGCGAAAAGGACGCGACGCGCCTTGAAGTGGCGCATGCGTTCGGCGAATGGTGCCACTCCGGCGGACAGGCCCAGGCGGGCCTTGCTGACCGCCGCCTGCAGGAGGCTGCCATTTATTTAGATGACGGCACCCGCGCGGCGGAGAACGAGTTTGCGTATCTCATCATCAATATGGAAAGCGGTACGTCCTACGAGACGGACTTTGCCGTCTACGAGATCGGCAAGACCTACGGTAGCTTCCCCAAAGCGGAAAAGCTCGGCTACGGCTTTGCCGGCTTCCAGACGAGCGACGGCAAGACCATCACGGAAAACAGCATCGTGAACGGCAACGCGGTCGTCACGGCGCAGTGGACGGCGACGAGCTACACCGGCAAGACCTATACCGACGTCAACAAGTCCGACTGGTTCTATAACTATGTCATGGAGCTGAGCGAGCAGGGCATCGTCGGCGGCAACGGCGACGGCACGTTTGCCCCCAACCGTCCCACGAGCACGGGCGAAATGCTCAAGCTCGTGCTGCTCTCGACCGGCCACAAGGAGCAGAAGCCCAGCACGGCGCACTGGGCAAGCGGCTACGCGACCTACGCCTATTCCATGGGCTTTGCCGCGCAGAATTACAGCGACTATCAGCTTGACAACGGCATCAGTCGCCTCGATGTGGCGCGCTTTGCGGCCAAGGCGCTGGGCTATGGCGCATCCAACACGACCTCTCCCTTTGCCGACGTGAACGACGGCTATGTGACGGCGCTCTATGAAGCGGGTGTGTTCATCGGCACGAAGATCGGCGACCTGACGTATTTCTACCCCAACAGCAGCATCACGCGCGCGGAGGTGGCGACGATCGTTTACCGCATCTATCAGCTCAGCTCGCTCGACCAGAAGCAGAAGATCTACTACAAGGACTACACGCTCGATGTGCTCGAGGGTGTGCCGACGAACACCTATAATCAGTCTGCGTTCGTCAAGAACGGCAGCATCATGACCTACAACGATCCCAGCGTGCGCACGCGCGTCGGTATCGACGTGTCGCAGTATCAGGGCGATGTGGACTGGAACGCGGTCGCGCGCACTGATGTGGACTTTGTCATCGCGCGCGTGGGCGGCCGCGGCTACACTGTGGGCGCGATCTATGACGACACGAAGTTTGACGAGTATGCCGACGGCGCGGCGAGAGCGGGCCTTCAGGTGGGCGCTTACTTCTTCTCCCAGGCTGTGAGCGTGGCAGAGGCGCAGGAGGAGGCCTATCACGTGCTCGACAAGCTGCGCGGCCATGAGATCACGGGTCCCGTCGTCTTCGACTGGGAGGTCATCGGCAAGAGAGAGGCGCGCACCTACGGCATCGAGACCGGCGTGCTCTGCGCCGCGGCAAACGCCTTCTGCAAGATCATCAAGGACGCGGGCTACGACCCGATGATCTACATCACCGACTACGCGGGTTATGTCAAGTATGACCTCAGCGAGGTCATGGATTACCCGCTGTGGTACGCGCGCTACGATGTGGACGCGCCCTCGTTCTACTACGATTTTGCCATGTGGCAGTATTCATCCAAGGGCAGCGTGGACGGCATCAAGGGCAACGTCGATATGGACATCTGGTTCATCAAGTAAAGAAGCAAAAGAAAAGGCGATGGCCGTGCGGCCATCGCCTTTTTCGTTGCGATTTTTCTTAGAGCTCGATCAGCTCATACTCTCTCGAACCGAAGCCGAGCTCGGCGGCGGCCTCCACGGTGTGGACGCCGTTGAGACTCTCGATGCGCTCAACGAGGTGGTCGCGACCCGGATCGTCGGACGCGTAGACGAGGTCGAGGCACGCCTGGTCGATGGCGATGGGGTCAAGGGAGGCAAGAATGCCGATATCTTTCATACACGGGTCCTCCGCCACGGCGCAGCAGTCGCAGTCGACGGACATGTTCTTCATCACGTTGATGTAGACGATCTTGCCGTCGAAAAGCTTGACGACGGACTCCGCCGCGTCGGCCATGGACTCAAGGAAGGCATTCTGCTCGGTCGTCCACATCTCTTCGGGCTTGCCCGCGCCGTGAATGTTCGCCTTGCCTGCGCTGGACGCGCATCCGATGGAGAGCTGTTTGAGCGCGCCGCCGAAGCCGCCCATCGGGTGGCCCTTGAAGTGGGAAAGAACGAGCATGGAATCATAATTTTTGATATCCTTGCCGACCAGATTCTTCTGGATGCGCTTGCCGTTCGGGATGGGGAGCTCAAGATCGGGACCCTCGGCATCGAGAATGTCGACATCGAAGAGCTTGCTCCAGCCGTGTTTGATCATCGTGCGGCGGTGGGCGTCGGTCGTGTTGCGCTCGCCGGGATAGGCGGTGTTGCACTCAACGATGGTGCCGTGTACGGTCTCGACCATCGGCTGCCAGAACTCGGGCGTCAGAAAGTTCTGGTTGCCCGGTTCGCCGGAGTGCACCTTGACGGCGACCTTGCCGGGCAGCTCGAGACCCACGGCCTTGTAGAGCTCCACGACCTTTTCCGGCGTGATCTGCTTGGAAAAATAAACCTTTGCTTTCATATTTTGATCCTCCTGCGGTGGATTGTTTACTGCTTGGGACGTATCTAATGCGAAGCGTCCCTATAAAAACAGCATAAAGCAAAAGTGCGCGGGATGCAAATGAAAAAATGAATGGACACGTTTTTTTGGCTGAATTCCCGCGCGGAGGTGTATATTTCTGAGGCGTTTGCAGAGGAAATACTTGATTTTGACGCGAGGAGATACTATAATTATTTTCTAATTGTGATATGACTGTTTCTGATAGATTGCGAGGATTAGCTATGGACAAAGCAAAAAAGAACACCGTCATCCATGCGGCGGCTGACCGCATGGCGGCGAACTACAAGAGCTCTCAGATCCCCATGTACGGCGATGCGCTGCGCATGCCCAACCGTAATGCGGTCATCGAGATCATCCGCGACTGTCAGAAGCTCATTTTCCCTGTTTACTACGGCGACCGCGACCTCTTAAAGCTGCCGCCGGAGCAATACAGCGCGCTTTTGATGGAGCACATCCACGAAAAGCTGACGCGCCAGATCACGCTGACGATGCCGGAGTGCGACGAGAACTGCGAAGTGGCCTATGCGATCAGCACGGCATTCATCGAGCGCATCCCTGCCATTCAGGAGTTGCTGCTCAAGGACCTGTCGGCGAACTTTGAGGGCGATCCTGCGGCTTACAGCAAGGAGGAGGTCCTGCTCTCGTACCCCGGCATGTTCGCCATCTTCATCTACCGCATCGCACACGAGCTGTATGAGAACAAGGTCGCGATGATCCCGCGCATGATGTCGGAATACGCGCACTCGCAGACCGGTATCGACATCAACCCCGGCGCGAAGATCGGCGAATACTTCTTCATCGACCACGGTACGGGCGTCGTCGTCGGCGAGACGACGATCATCGGCGACAACGTCAAGCTCTATCAGGGCGCGACGCTCGGCGCGCTCTCGCCCGCGGGTATGGCGACGAACCCGAATGTGCGCCGCCACCCGAAGGTCGGCAACAACGTCGTCATCTACGCAAACTCCACGCTGCTCGGCGGCGCGACGGAGATCGGTGACAATGTCATCGTCGGCGGTAACGCGTTTCTGACCTCCTCGGTCGAGCCGGACACGATCGTGAGCGTTAAGACCCCGGAGCTGACCTTCCGCGGCAAGCACCACAGGGGATGATCCTGGCGGAAAACGCGCGCCTCCGCCTGCGGATGATGCGGCGGGAGGACGCGGACGAATTATACGCCCTGCTCTCGGATGAAGCGGTGATGCGCTGGCTGGAGCCGCCGTTTAACCGCGCGCAGGCCGAGCGCTTTTTGGAGCAGGCGGGACTTTCCGAGCCGCCGCTCATCTATGCCGCGGAGAATATGGCGGGAGAATTTCTCGGCTACGCCATCTACCACGACTATGACGAGTACAGCCGGGAGCTCGGCTGGGTGCTCAAGCCTGCCTTTTGGCACAAGGGCTATGCGGACGAGATGACGGACCTTCTGACCGCGCTTGCGCGGCGGGAGGGGAAGAATGCCGTGATCGAATGCGTCCCCGAACAGACGGCGAGCGCGCACATCGCGCGCAGGCACGGCTTTTCGTATGAGGGCCGCGCGGACAGCTGTGACGTTTACCACCTGCGCTGTGAAAAATAAGAAAGAGGGCGCTTCCCAAGCTGGGAAGCGCCCTCTTTGTGCTGCTGTTTTGCTTTGCGCCGATGGATAGTGGATGGAAAGCGGCAGAAGAGCGCACAAAAGCCGGCGGGGAGGAGGACCTGCCGGCTTTTGTGCTACATTGAGAAAAAGAGAAAAAAGAATGGTGACAAATTAAAATATGCTTTACAGCAGCATGACGCCCGCATCCTCGCAGGTCTTGCGCGTGGCTTCATCCCACAGGGAGACCTGTACCTCGCCGATGTGCGCGGTGCCGATGAGCAGCATGCACAGGCGGCTCTGGCCGATGCCGCCGCCCATGGTCAGGGGCAACTCGCCATTCAGCAGCATCTTGTGGAAGGGGAGCGCGCGGCGGTCGTCGCAGCCGGCAATCGTCAGCTGGGAGTCGAGGGACTTGGGGTCGACGCGGATACCCATGGAAGAGATCTCGAACGCATGGCCGAGCACTTCGTTCCAGTAGAGGATATCGCCGTTGAGCTCCCAATCGTCATAGTCGGGGGCGCGGCCGTCGTGCTTGATGCCGGACTTTAAGATCTTGCCGATCTGCATCAGGAAGACGACGCCCTTCTTCTTGCAGATCTCATCCTCGCGCTGCTTGGGTGTCAGGTCGGGATAGAGGTCTTCGAGCTCCTGCGTGGTGATGAAGAAGACCTCACTGGGGAGCTTGGTGTGCAGGGAGGGGAAAGCGACATTCAGCGCGCTGCTCGTCTCGCTGACGGCGGAGACGATATCGCGCACGGTGCGCTTGAGATAAGCGACGTTGCGGTCCTCGGCGGAGATGACCTTTTCCCAGTCCCACTGGTCCACATAGATGGAGTGAAGGTTGTCGACCTCTTCGTCGCGGCGGATGGCGTTCATGTCGGTGAACAGGCCCTTGCCGACCTTGAAGTCGTAGCGCTTGAGCGCAAGACGCTTCCACTTGGCCAGCGAATGAACGACCTGGGCATTGGTGCCGACGCCGGGAATGTCAAAGGAGACGGGACGCTCGACGCCGTTGAGGTTGTCGTTCAGACCAGAATTTTCATCCACGAACAGCGGAGCAGAAACCCGGCGGAGATTGAGGGCATTGCTCAGATTGACCTGAAAATTGCTCTTGATGAATTCGATGGCGCGCTGCATTTCATAGACAGACAGCGGGGTGTGGTAGTCCTGCGGGATATAGACTTTGCTCATACCGGTTTCACTCCTTAAGAAAAAGTATGCGCTAATTATAATCAGGCATATTAGGAAATTCAATAGTGAAATTTTAAGTAGTTGAGCTTGCAAAATGAGAAATTTTTGTCGACATGGTCAGCAATATGGAAAAACTTAATCCTTTTGCCCGTTGCAATCTGAAAGCACGCGTGATAGACTGCATAATGAGATAAAATGCAGATAGGAGGCTCTTTTGTGAGCACACTCTTGAAAGGCGCGGACATTCTGCTGCGCAAGGAAAACGGATATGAAACGCTGCACGGCGCCTATCTCGGCGTCGATGAGGCGAAGATCGACTATATCGGTGAGGAAAAACCCGAAAAGGCCTATGACCTTGAAAAGGACATGAGCGGCAGGCTCCTTGCCCCGGGACTCATCAACTGCCACAGCCATATCGCCATGACGCTGATGCGCGGCATCGGCAGCGGACTGCCTTTGCAGGACTGGCTCTTCAAGGCTATTTTCCCGATCGAGGACAAGCTCGTGCGCGAGGATATCGCCGCAGCGAGCCGCTTTGCCCTGATCGAGATGATCGCGGGCGGCACGACGAGCTTTTCCGATATGTACTTTTTCCCCGAGGAGACCGTCTGGGCGGTCGAAGAGGCGGGGATCAAGGCGAACCTGAACCGCTGTGTGCAGTGCTTTGACGAAAACCAGACCGTGGAGCAGAACACGCAGATCCCCGAATCGCTCGCACTTTTTGAAAAGTACCACGGCGCGGCGGACGGGCGCATTCACATTGACTTTTCCATCCACGCGGAGTATACCTGCAAGAGCCATATCGTCAAGGCATACAGTGACCTCTGCCGCGAAAAGGGCGGGCGCATGCACATCCACCTCGCCGAGACCGCGCGCGAGCAGCGCGAGTGCATCGAGCGCTACGGCAAAACGCCGACGGAGTGGTTCGAATCGCTCGGCACGTTCGATTCGCCCACGGCGGCGGCGCACTGCGTCGCGGTGACGGAGCGCGACATGGACATTCTGAAGGCCCACGGCGTCAGCGTCATCCACAACCCGACGTCGAACTTAAAGCTCGGCAGCGGCTTTGCCCCCATCCGCCAGATGATGGACAAGGGCATCAACGTGACGCTCGGCACCGACGGCACGGCCAGCAACAACAATTTAAATATGTTCGAGGAGATGCATCTCGCTGAGATCATGCACGACGGCTATCACAACGACCCGACGCTGATCTCCACGCAGGAGGTGCTCGATATGGCGACGGTCAACGGCGCAAAATTGCAGGGCCGCGACGACACCGGCGTGCTGGCTGTCGGCAAAAAGGCTGACATCATTGCCATTGATCTGAGCAAGCCCCACCTCTATCCCAATTTTGACACGCCCGCGCTCCTGACCTGCTCGGCGCAGGCGGGCGACGTGTGCATGACGATGGTGGACGGCAATATTTTATATGAAAACGGTGAATTCAAGACGCTGGACGAGAACAAGGTGCGCGCCGACATGGAGCGTGCCGTTGAGCGCCTTTATAGAAAGTGAGAGAGAAGAAACATGGAGAGAGCGGACAAAGACCTCGCCTTTTTGCTGCGCTACGAGAATGTCGCGTGGTTTGAAGACGGCGAGGTGCGCATCTTAGACCGGCGCATTTACCCCGCAAAGGTCGAATTTGTCATCTGCCGCACACATCAGGAAGTCGCGCGGGCCATCACCGACATGGTGACGCAGAGCGCGGGCCCCTACACGGCGGCGCCGATGGGCATGGCGCTCGCGGCGTGGGAATGCCGCGGCAAATCGGCAGACGAGCAGATGGAATACCTCAAGAAAGCGGCTTACACCATTTCCCACGCGCGCCCCACGACGCAAAAGCGCATGACGCTTCTGTGCGACATCTGCCTGAAAGAGGCCGAGCGCGCGCTTTCAGCGGGGGAGAGTGTGGCCGAGGCCATCAAGAATAAGACCATCGAGCTCAACAACGTGCGCTATAACAGAATGGCAAAGATCGGCTCGTACTTAGTCGATATGTTCCCCGACAACGGAACGGTGATGACGCACTGCTTCGCCGAGACCATCGTCGGCACGATGCTTCGTGAGTGCCGCAGCCGCGGCAAAAACATCCGGCTGTTCTGCCCCGAAACGCGCCCGTATTTTCAGGGCGCGCGCCTGACGGCGTCCGTCTGCCACGACATGGGCTTTGACGTGACGGTCATCTCCGACAATATGCCGGCGTTCGTCATGCAGAACGAAAAGGTCGACGTTTTCACCACTGCGGCGGACGCCATCTGCTGTGACGGCCATGTCGTCAATAAAGTGGGCACGTTCCAGAATGCCATCGTCGCCAAGTACATGGGCATCCCGTACTTTGTCACCGGCGCGCCCGATCAGGGACACGAGACGGTGGACAGCATTCACATCGAAATGCGCGACCCGAACTTTACGCTCCAAGCCATGGGCGTGCGCACGGCGATGGAGGGTGTGAAGGGCTACTATCCCGCCTTCGATATCACGCCGCCGCATCTCGTCTCGGGCGTCGTGACCGACCTTGGTATCTACTCTCCCTACGATCTGCACCGCTATTTTACGGACGGCAGCATCGGCAGGGACAATCTGGTGATCTGAATGGAACAAAATCTGGACATTCTTCGTCAGGAGATCGTGGACAAATCGCTTGAAGCGTTCCGTGAGGGCCTGTTTTCCGGCACGAGCGGCAACATGAGCTGCCGCGTCGCGCCCGATGAAATGCTCATCACGCCGACGTCCGTGCGCTATGATGTACTGCGCGCACAGGACATCGTGTATATGAAGCTCGACGGCACAGTGCTGGAGGGTGAATTGCAGCCCTCAAGCGAGTGGCGCATGCACGCGGCGGTCTACAAGGCGTATGGCGAGACGAACGCCGTCTTCCACACGCACTCACCCTATGCCACGGCGTTTGCCGTCGTGCGGAAGAGCATCCCTGCGGTGTTGATCGAATCGTGCATCTTTTTGGGCGGCGACATCCGCTGCGCGGACTACGCCGCGCCGGGGACTGAGGCCGTCGGCACGAACGCAATCCCCGCGCTCAAGGACCGCGGCGGCTGCACGCTCGCCAATCACGGCGTGCTCGCCGTGGGGAAGGACCTTGCGCAGGCGTACCTGCGCGCGGAATACATCGAGGACGTCGCCAGAATTTACACGTATGCCAAGTCCATCGGCACGCCGGTGACACTCGATACACTCTAAAAAACACCCTGCGCATGAGCGCAGAAGGAGAACTGCCAATGAAAAGCATACTGAAAAGAAACCGCATTCTGGCCGTCATTGCACTGATCGGCCTGCTCGCTTCGCTCGTGCCGCTTATTTCGCGTGTGCAGGCGGAGGAGAGCAACAAGTATTACGACATCGTCCTCGACTACAACAGCATGCGCTCGATGGCGCGCCAATCCTCGCAGTCAGAGGACGAGTGGCTCGACCTCTTCAAGTCGCTCGGCGTCGACAAGGTCGCGCTCAGCGAGGCGAGCGCCCTCAACCTGCACGACAACGCGGCCATCCCCGTGCACGCAATGACCGTGAAAAAGGCGGCGGAGAGCTACGGCTGGGAAGATCAGTACCCCGCCGAGGTCGCGCAATGGCTGCGTGAGAGCACCGATGTGAGCGACGCGATCATCTGGACGGAGACCGCCGCGAGCTATGAGTGGATCCTGAACGCTTTCGAGGCCCGTTTTGAGGACTTTGAGGCCAAGACGTATCTGGAGGGCGAGCACGGCTTCATCTTCATCCAGCAGCAGAAAAACGGCATGAAGGGCGAAAAGCTGCTCGACCTGCGCCTCGGCATCTGGCCGGACACGGTGGAGCTGTTTGAGCGCCACGGCTACCAGATCATCCCGCGCTCTGTGACGGAAAAGAACATGAACGGCACGAAATTTGCTAAGGCCTATATCGAAGTGCTCAAGCACTTCAACGCGCCGTACTTTATGAACAACGGCGACGAGCTCGTCGGCTATGAGGATGACGAGAGCCTGGAGCTTCTGACGCAGTATCTCAACGAGAGCGGCGCGAGCGTCGCCATGATGGAGCAGAACGACCAGAGCCAGAACCTTGTCTGGCCCGGCGTTGAAGAACTGCTCGACAACACGGGCTATCGCGGTGTGCGCGTTTTCAACGAGTGGGCCTACATCCAGAACCGCTATCAGTACTGCGGCTACGAAGGCCCCGAGGAGATCACGAACACGTTCTTTAGAGCCATCGCCGAGCGTAATTGCAAGATCATCTTCCTCAAGATGATCTTAGAGCCGGATACCGATGTCAGCTGGGACGCTGACGAGAAGAAGTGGGTCTACATCACCGACCCTGCCGACTATGAGCAGATGCTCACGGACCTCGACGCGCGCTTGGAGCCCCTCGGCTACACGCACGCGACCGTGCCCGCGATGGAGCTGAAAGCGCCGTCCATGGCGCTCAAGGTGCTGCAGGGCATCGGCACGGCGGCGCTCATCGTGATCCTGCTTGATCTATTCTTCTTTATCGGCAAGCGCTGGCGCACGATCCTGTTTGCCGTCGGCGCGCTCGGCCTTGCCGGCCTCGCGGTGCTGAAGCCCTCGATGTTCCGCCTGATCCTTTCGATGTCCGGCGGCATTGTGATGCCGTCGCTCGCGGCGGTCGGCCTGTGCCGCGTGCTGCTGGAAAAGAGACGCAGCGAGCCGCAGATCAAGTTCGGCAAGCTGCTTGGCTTTACGCTTGGCACAGCCATCGCGACCATTCTGACGGCATTCTGCGGGTCGCTGCTAGCATCGTCTGCGCTCTCGCAGCTCTCGTATATTCTCGAGATCGACCTGTACCGCGGCGTCAAGCTCATGCAGCTTATCCCCATCGCGCTCTTCATGCTCGCCTATCTTCTGGTCTACGCCTATGAGGAGACCGGCGCGCGCGAGGCCGTCCTCGCTCACGCGGGACAGCGCGGGGAGAAGAACCGAGTCAAGCGATTCAACGCCTATTTCGGCGAGCTGATGCAGACGCCGATGAAGCTCGGCTGGTTCCTTGCAATCGTCGTCATCGCGGTGGCGGCGGTGTTCATGCTGCTGGTGTTCGCCTACTATATGTACCGCACCGGCAACTCGACCACGACGTCGGCAAGGGAGCTTGCGTTCCGCAACTTCCTGGAAAATGCGCTCATTGCCCGCCCGCGCACGAAGGAAATGATCGTCGGCTGGCCGATGCTGATGCTTTTCATCTGGTCGCTGCGCCGCAGAATGAAGTTCCTGCCGATGATCTTCGGCACGGGCATGACCATCGGCCTTGTCAGCGTGGTCAACACGTTCCTGCACATCCGCACGCCGTTTTTGCTGAGCCTGCTGCGCACCGGCTGGGGCATCCTCTTCGGACTTCTCATCGGCACAGCCGTGGTCATTGTGGCGGAGCTCATTTACCACCTTGTGCGCAGGATCTGCGGGGTGACGAATGGTTAACATTCTGATCTCGGGCTATTACGGCTTCGACAACATCGGCGACGAGTCCATCCTGCGCACGCTCGTCTCGTCGCTGCGCGAGCACATTCCCGACTGCTCGCTCACGGTGCTCTCGCACAATCCCGCCTCCACGCGCGAAAAATACGGCGTTGAGGCGGTGGACCGCATGTCGCCGGTGGCGATCCTGCGCGCGGTGAAAAAGTGCGACATGCTCATTTCCGGCGGCGGCAGCCTTTTGCAGGATGTGACGAGCAGCAAGAGCTTACACTATTACCTCTCCATCATCCGCTGCGCGGAATTCTTCCATAAAAAGGTCTTCATCTATTCCCAGGGCATCGGCCCCATCGACCGCCCCGGCAACCGCCGCGCCGCGGCGGCGGCGCTCAAGCGGGCGGACGGTATCGTCGTGCGCGACGAGCGGTCGGCATCGCTTTTGGAGGAAATCGGCATCGCGCGCGACAAGGTCGTCATCACGGCGGACCCCGTCATCCGCATGAAAAAGCCCGATGGCGATGTCGGCGCGGAGATCCTGCGAAAGGCAGGTGTCTCGCTGGATGGCCGTCTAACTGTCGGCTGGGCCATCCGTGAGCGGGACACAGACAGCCGCTTTGTCAAAGAGCTTTTGCGCTCCATCCAGATGATGAAGGACAAGTACAACGCGCAGTCCGTGCTCATCCCGTTCCACTATGAAGAGGACGGCGAGGTCTGCCGCCATATCGCGGCGCAGCTGCCCGATGACACGGCGGTGTGCCTGAATGAAAAGTACCTCTCCGAGGATATGCTCTCCATCATCGGCAACATGGACCTGCTCGTCGGCGTGCGCCTGCATTCGCTCATCTATGCCGCCATCATGGGCGTGCCGCTCATCGGCATTTCGTATGACCCCAAGTGCACGGCGTTTTTAAACTCCGTGGGGCTCGACAAGCTGAGCACGAAGGAGAACTTCACGGCGGAGCTCTTTATGCCCGAGGCCGAGCGTGTGCTCGAAACGGGCAAGGAACAGGTGGAGCGCGTCGAGGTGCACATGGTCGAGCTTTCGCGCAAGCTCGACACGAACGAGAAGATGATCTGCGCGATCATGGAGAAATCGAGGAAACATACCATGCAAGACCCTCAAAACAATACGGAGAAGAAGGATAAATCGGGCGTCCGCACGGCGGGCGCGATCAGCTTCGTCTTTCTGCTGACGCTGTTCGCCAAGCTCCTCGGCGTGGTGCGCGAAATGATGCAGGCCAATATCTTCGGCACCGGCATCGACGCGGACCTCTACACCGCGTCGTATAACTCGACGCTCTATCTTTTTACGACGATGTGCTACGCGCTGTGCATCGCGGCGGTGCCGATTTTGACGAAGGAATTTGCTGCCGACCGCAAGCGCGGCGAGAAAGCGGCCAACAACCTGTTGACCATCACGCTGCTCGGCTCGCTCGCGGCGGTCGTTTTGTGGCAGATCTTTGCCTCGACGCCGCTCGTCGGCACGATCTGGGACCTTGACGCAGCCGAGCTGCCGCGCCTTGCGAGCTATATCCGCATCATGGCCTGCGCGCTGCCGGTCGTGGCGGCGGCGTATCTGAACGTCGCCATCTTCCAGGCGACCGACCACTATGAATTGCAGGGCAGCATGAGCATCCCGTACAACGCGTTCCTTGCGATCTTCCTTGTGACGCTGGGCGCAAAGTGGGGCATCAAGGGCGTCGTCATCGCGAGTTCGTGCGCGTGGCTCTTGCAGCTTGCCATGAGCATCCCGTATGCGAAGAAGGAACATTATGTCTACCGACCGATGCTCGACCGCAAGGCGGACTACGTCGGCACGTACTTCAAGACCGCGCTCGTCACGGTGCTGACGACATCGATCTTCCTGTTCTGCTATCTCATCGACACGGCGACCGCCACGGCGCTCAACGACAGCGCCGTCAGCGCGTTCTACTACGCCGACAAGCTCTTCACCCCGCTTACGACCAGCGTGCTCTACAGCATCAGCGCGGTCATGTTCCCGCGCTTCAACCGCGAGTTCACGAAGGAGGACTCGAAGGGGTACCTCGGCTACATCTGGAACGTGACGGAAAACACGCTGCTTTTCATCCTGCCGGTCTGCGCGATGATGTGCGCGTTCGGCACGGATATCATCCGCGTCATCTTTGAAAGCGGCAGCTTCACCGCTGAGTCGACCGAGATGACGGGCAGCATCTTCGCCCGCTACGCGCTCGGCATGAGCGCCTTCGCCGTGCTCGACCTTTTGAACAAGGCCTACTACGCGATGAAAAAGACGCTGGTGCCGCTGCTCATCAACCTCGGCGTGCTGGTGCTGAATCTCATTTTGAACCGCGTGTTCTACACCGATACCGGCGTCGCGCTGGCAACGTCGCTTGCGCTGACGATCGGTGCCATCGCGATGACGATCCAGCTCTTCCACGGGACGAAGATCGTGCGCCTGGTGCCGCTCCTCAAGGGCCTTGCCGCCACGGCAGCGATGGCGGTCGTCCTCTACGGCGGGCGTTCGCTTCTTGTCGCGGCGGATGACAGCAAGCTGATGCTCGTCGTCAAGTGCGGCCTGACGGGCGTTGTGGGGTGCGTTATTTACGTGCTGGTCAGCATGATTTTGAAGCAGAATATCATTGCTGATACGATTAAGAAGTTCAAAAAGTGATACTTTTTGGGATTTATCCCCACACCGTGTGGGGACGCGGCAAAGGGGGCCATTCTCTCACGTGAGAGAATGGCCCCCTTAAACCCCCAAGAGAACGCGAGGGGAGGACCCATCGACCCCCGACATTGGCAGTCTGTAGCTTGAATGACTGCACGCGCTGCGCAGTGTAAGTGCGGTGTACATGGCTTCGCCATGAATCCCTGCGAGTCGCGACCTGACAGCAACCGCGCCTTACTGTCGTGAGGCGCGAGTGACGTTACCTCGGCGGCAGACTGCGTGCGGAATGCGGCATTGCTGGCGCTCGCCGCATTGTGGAGACTGGCGGTAGACGGGAATTACTGTGCACTTCTACAAGATGGGCAGAGCGGCAGCGGGTAGTAGGAGCAGAGGCAAATCGTATAGCAATGCTAAACGCGGCTTCGCCGCGCGCAGGCAGTTGCATTCCGGAGGCATCAAAGTAGTTCAAGCCCCAGACTGCCAATCTAAACCTTTCTCTTGGGGGATCTAAAGGGGGGCATTCTCTTTTGTGAAAGAGAATGGCCCCCTTTGACACGCTCCCCTGCGCGGCGCAGGGAAACGATGCAGCGCCATGCGCTGCAATTCTGCCCTTTGGGACAAAAGATAGCGTAGCGGCGCTTTTTCGCCCTTTTCTCGGGTGGGTCACAGCTATAATGAGAATCCATCAGGGGGAGGTGTGCCATGGTCATCTACATAGAAAGCGTCTTCGCGTTTAACGTTCTCGTCGACTATCTGTTGTTGTTCGGCGCGGCGAGAGTCGCAGGGCGGACAGTCGCGCGGAGAAGACTTTTGCTCGGCGCGGCGGTCGGCGGTATTTATGCGGCAGTGCAGCTCTTTTTGCCGAAAAGCGTCGTTTTGTTGCTGCTTGGGCTCGCTTTGATGGGCGCGGCGGCGTATCGCGGCAGTGGGCGGGCGGTCAAGCTGACGCTGCTGTTTTTCCTTGCCTCGTGCGGCCTCGCTGGCGTGGTGATGCTCTTAGGGCATAGTCTGGGGTCGATGGCGCGCCTTGCGCGCGGCGTGGTGACAGCAGACCTGCCGTGGGGCGTCTTCCTGATCGCGGCGGGGACGTCGTATTTGCTGCTTTCCGTCGTGTTCCGCTACGGCGCGGCGCGGACAGGGAGCGAGACGGCGGATGTGGTCATCGCCTATCGAGGAAAAACGGCCCGCGTGCGGCTGCTGCGCGACACGGGCAACACGCTCTGTGACCCTGTGACGGGCCTCGGCGTGCCGGTCATCGACCGTCACGCACTGGGAGACCTCATCAGCGAAGAAGAGACCGCGACGCTGCCGCATATTGCGTATTGCAGCGTGGGCAATGCGGATGGAACGCTGCCGCTGCTGCGCTGTGAAGCAATAACGGTTGACGAAATCAAACTCGGCTCGCGTGCCGTTGCCCTGGCGGAGCACCCGCTCGGCGACGGCGGTGCATATGCGGGACTGTGGTGCGAAGGATGCGAAAGGGGGGAGAAGCATGGAGAGCTTGCTCAAAACGCTGTGGTGTAGACTGCGCTTTTATCTCATCGACTGGGGGCTCATCGCGCGGCGGGGGATCTTCTACATCGGCGGCAGCGATACGCTCCCGCCGCCGCTCGAGCGGGAGAAGGAAGCTGAGCTCATCGCGCGCATGGATGAAGGCGACGAGAGCGTGCGCGGCACGCTCATTGAGCACAACCTGCGGCTTGTCGCCTACATCGCGCGCCGGTTTGAAAATACCGGCATCAACATCGAAGACCTCATCTCCATCGGTACGATCGGTCTCATCAAGGCAGTGAACACGTACCGCAGCGACAAGAACATCAAGCTCGCGACCTACGCCTCGCGCTGCATTGAAAATGAGATCCTCATGCACCTGCGCAAGACCGCGCCGCAGAAGTCCGAGGTCAGCTTTGACGAGCCGCTCAACACCGACTGGGACGGAAACGAGCTGCTGCTCTCCGACATTCTCGGCACCGACGAGGACCTTGTCTTGAAGCCCATTGAGGACGATGTCGACCGCCAACTCCTGATGGACGCGGTCGACAAGCTGACCGCGAGGGAGAGAACAATCATCACGCTGCGCTTTGGCCTCGGTGGACGGGAGGAAAAGACGCAGAAGGAGGTCGCCGACCTGATGGGCATTTCGCAGAGCTATATCTCGCGCCTTGAGAAGCGGATCATCGTGCGGCTGAAGAAGGAAATCCTCAAAATGAGTTGACAAGCGGCGCAAAAAACGGTATGATTCAGCGTGACAAATGCGAAGAAGAGGAGCAGTATCCGCATCTGAAAGCGAAGAGAGAGGGCGGCCGGTGTAAGCCCTTGTGCAGGATGTGGGGAAGTCGCCTTGGAGCTGCCGCGCTGAAAAGAGAGTAAGCCGGACGGGAACTCCCGTTACAGAGGCATGAGTGTCCGCACAATGCGGGAATCCAGGTGGTACCACGGTCATTGATCGCCCTGAGCAGTCAAAGCTGCTCAGGGCGTTTTTTAATGAAAGGAAGCGAATATGGGCATACAGTTTGAGACCGACTACAATATGGAAATGCTGACGGCCATGGCTAAGGGCCTGCGCAAAACCGTGCGCAAAAAGCGCAGCCGCCGCGTGCACATTTTTGCGGCAGTCGTGCTGATCCTCGGCCTTTTGACAATTCTTGCCACAGTTGCAGGCGGTGAACCGCTCGGTGCGAGCGGCGTCGTGACGCTGCTTGCGCTGCTGGTGGTCATTCTGGTGAGCCTTTTCGAGGACAGGCTCAACGCCTGGTTTGCGAAAAAGCGCCTGCTGCCGGGCACGGAGCACGCCGCCGCCACGTTTGAAGAGGACGGCTACGTTTCGGCAACGGGTGTGACGGAAAGCCGGTTTTCCTATGCCCAGATCGTGGCCGTCGCCGAGACGGCGCGCTACTTTGTCTTTGCCCTGTCCTCGCACCATACGCAGGCGTATGACAAGAGAACTATCCGCGGCGGGAGCGTTGAAGACTTCCGCGCATTTATTGCCGAAAAGACGGGAAAGCTCGTCGAAAATATCAAATAAGAGCAATATTGTTCAAAAGATAGGAGAAAACCAATGAAAGAATTACCCAAGATCTATGAGCCCCAGCAGGTCGAGGGCCGCATCTATCAGATGTGGATGGACCACGACTGCTTCAAGGCCGAGCCCGACCCGGACAAAAAGCCGTTTTCCATCGTCATGCCGCCGCCGAACGTCACCGGCCAGCTGCACATGGGCCATGCAATGGACTCGACGCTGCAGGACATCCTGACGCGCTTTAAGCGCATGCAGGGCTACTCCGCCCTGTGGCTCCCCGGCACTGACCACGCGGGCATCGCCACGCAGATCAAGGTCGAAGAGGAACTGCGCACCAAGGAAGGGCTGACGCGCTACGACCTCGGCCGCGAGAAGTTTTTACAGCGCGTGTGGCAGTGGAAGGAAAAGTACGGCAACCGCATCGTCGAGCAGCAGAAGAAGATGGGCGCGAGCTGTGACTGGTCCCGCTCCCGCTTCACGATGGATGAGGGCTGCTCCAAGGCCGTGCGCGAGACGTTCTGCGAGCTCTACGATAAGGGCCTGATCTACAAGGGCAGCCGCATCATCAACTGGTGCCCGCACTGCCTGACGGCGCTCTCCGACGCGGAGGTCGAGTATGTCGACAAGCCGGGCCACCTCTGGTATATCCGCTACCCGCTCTCCGACGGCAGCGGCGATATCGTCGTCGCCACCACCCGTCCTGAGACGATGATGGGCGATACGGGCGTTGCGGTCAACCCTGAGGACGAGAAGTTCAAGCACCTGATCGGCAAGACCTGCATCCTGCCCATTATGAACCGCGAAATTCCCATCGTGGGCGACGAATACTGCGAGATCGGCTTCGGCACGGGCGCTGTTAAGATGACCCCTGCACACGACCCCAACGACTTTGAGGTCGGCCTTCGCCACAACCTCGAGGTCATCCGCGTCATCGCCGACGACGGTACGATCAACGAAAACGGCGGCCCCTACAACGGCATGGACCGCTACGAGTGCCGCAAGGCCATCGTCAAGGATTTAGAAGAGCAGGGCTACCTCATCAAGACCGAGCCCTACTCCCACAACGTCGGCACGTGCTATCGCTGCCACAACGACGTCGAGCCCCTCATCTCCGCGCAGTGGTTCGTCAAGATGGAGCCGCTTGCCAAGGAGGCCATCCGCGTCGTGAACGACGGCACGATCAAGTTCGTGCCTGAGCGCTTCACCAAGACCTATATCAATTGGATGGAGAACGTGCATGATTGGTGCATTTCCCGCCAGCTGTGGTGGGGTCACCAGATCCCCGCGTGGTACTGCGACGAGTGCGGCCATATCAACGTCAAGCGCGAAGACCCGACGGAATGCGAAAAGTGCGGCTGCAAGCACCTGACGCGCGAGGAGGATGTGCTCGATACATGGTTCTCCTCCGCGCTCTGGCCGTTCTCCACGATGGGCTGGCCCGACCTCGATTCTCCCGACCTCAAGTACTGGTATCCCACGTCCGTCATGGTCACGGGCTACGATATCATCTTCTTCTGGGTCGCGCGCATGATCTTCTCCGGCATGGAGCAGATGAAGAAGGAGCCGTTCAAGACCGTCTTCATCCACGGCCTCGTCCGCGACGACAAGGGCCGCAAGATGTCCAAGTCGCTCGGCAACGGCATCGACCCGCTGGAGATGGCCGAGAAGTACGGCGCGGACGCGCTGCGCTTCAACCTCATCACCGGCAACTCCCCGGGCAACGACATGCGCTTCTACGTCGAAAAGTGCGAGGCGATGCGCAACTTCTGCAACAAGATCTGGAACGCGAGCCGCTTCGTGATGATGAACCTGACGATCGACCACGTGGAGCTGCCCAAAAAGCTCGAGCTCGAGGACAAGTGGATCCTCTCGAAGCTCAATACGCTCATCCGCGAGGTCACGGACAATATGGACGCCTTTGAGCTCGGCGTCGCGTCCGCAAAAATTTATGACTTCATCTGGGACAACTACTGCGACTGGTTCATCGAGCTGACGAAGAACCGCCTCAACAGCGAGGATCAGACCACGCGCGAGAACGCACAGAACGTCCTCTGCTATGTCCTCATCGAGACGCTCAAGCTCCTGCACCCGTTCATGCCGTTCATCACGGAGGAGATCTGGCAGGCGCTTCCGCACGAGGGCGAGTTCCTGATGCTCTCCAAGTGGCCGGAGTACAACGAAAAGTCCAGCTTCCCCGCCGAGGAGGAGGCGATGCAGACCGTCATCGAGGCCATCACCGCCATCCGTGCCCGCCGCAACGAGATGAACGTTGCGCCGTCGAAGAAGGTGCACTACACCGTCGCCACCGCGCACGCCGATACATTCAGCGCCGGTATCCCGTTCTTCACGCGTCTGGCCTCTGCCAGCGATGTGACGATCGTGCCCGCCGATGCCGCCATCGACGCCGACGGCAAGGTCGAGGTCGACACCCACGCCGCGCGTATCTTCATGCCGCTCGCCGAACTCGTCGACTTTGAAAAGGAGCTCGCACGCATTGCCAAGGAGAAGGCAAACGCCGAAAAGCAGCTCGCCGGTATCGAGAACAAGCTGAAAAACGAGGGCTTCCTCGCCAAAGCGCCGGAGGCGGTCGTCAACGGCGCCCGCGCCGATGCGGAAAAGCTCAAGGCGCTCATTGAGAAGCTCGATGCTTCCGCTGCGGCGATGAAAAAATAATTACTTTCCTTTAGGAAACGGATTTGGTTCCCTGTGCCGCGCAGGGGACGGATAAAGGGGGAGGTTCTCTTTTACAAAAGAGAACCTCCCCCTTTTGATCCCCCAAGAGAAAGGTTTTGACATTGCAAGCGAGCAGCTTGAAGAGCTGCGGCGCTTGCCGAATCGGGTGCCTGCCAGGTGGTGTTGCTATACGACTTGGTTTGCTTCTATCTTCGCTGTCGCTTTGCCTGCGATTCGTTAGTCTTACGCAATCTCCATCTACTAGGGATTTGTGCAAATTTGCTTCTGCCTGCCGGGGCGACTTTGCTGCGCTCGCCGCAATATACGCACTATCGGTAGTAGGCGATCACACTGAACCTGCGATTAGATTCGAGAGCGGCAGCGGATAATAGAAGTGAGTCAAATCGTATGGCAACACCAACCGCGGCAATGCCGCGCGCAGGCCTTCCTATTCCGGAGGCATAAAGTCATTCAAGCCCGAGACTGCCAATCAGACCCTTTCTCTTGGGGGTCAAAGGGGGATATTCTCTTTCCTCGGAAAGAGAATATCCCCCTTATTCGCTCCCCTGCGGGTACGCAGGGAATGTGGTGCAGCGCCGGCGGCGCTGCTATTTCTCCGCGCTACGCGCGGATTTTTTATGCCTTTTCCCATGTAAAGCTTACGCGTAAGCGCCGCCTGGGCCGCACCGGCCCGGCAACAACATCCTTGTCGCGTACGACGCTGCCGACGCGCAGCGTGGAGAGCAGAAAACCGAGCTGTAGCATGTTGAGCAGGATCGTCTTGATGCCAAAGGTGAACAGCGGGAAGGCTGCGGCGGAAAACGGCAGCAGCGTGAGATCAGAGAGAAGGTAGGCGAGCGTCTGCGCGCTGAACGAGAGAAGAACTGCGTAGGAAACGAGGCGGGCAAGCATACTCTCCTGCCTGCGGCAGCGGCGGAAGGCGAGAACAAGCAGCGCCGTCAGCAGCGTGACGAGTGCGATGAGTGCCAGCCAGCCGCAGCGGTGGACGAGCAGCGTCAGCGCGTGCGCCTGTAAGTCGACCATGCCGAAGCCCTCCCAGCGGGCAAGGTGCTGTGCGCTGTACGGTCCCACGCCGCCCGGACCGATAAATTTGGCATTTTGCAGCAGTTCACGCAGTACAACGGTTTGATAGCCGTGTCCGTCAATGTAGGAGTGAGGATCAAGCACAATGGCGAACTGACGCGCAAACCAGCTTGCGCCGAGAACAAGGACCCACACGATGTCGGCGGCGAGCGGCAGGGTGGTGAGCAGCGTCTCCAACTTTTTGCCAAGGCCGAACCAGCCATTGCGGGCGCAGAAGATCAGCAGCGCGCTGTCACAGAGAAACAGAAAGCCCAGATCGAGCAGGCACGGGACGCGCAGGCAGAACATGCACTGCACCGCGAGGCAGACGAAGGCGGCGAAGACACCCCAGCCGTGCCGCCCGCGCAGCGCATAGAGCAGCACAGCGAACATCAGCGGGAACAGCAGCGGTAGGCCGCGCAGGAGAATATGCGTCGAAACATAGATGTAGCGGAGCCAGAACCCGCCGATGGGCAGGAGACCGAGCGGGATCAATGCGGCATGGAACATGAGCGCGAGCGGCAGGGCGAAGCGCCCAAGCAGCGTAAAATCGAGAAAATAGGCCGCGAGCATCGCTGCCGTACCGAGCAGCAGCGCCACGCTCTGATGCACAGCAAAATAGGACAATTCGTAGTCACGAAAGCTTACAAGCGCGGTGAACGCAAGCCCTGCAAGCGCGATGAGTGCCGCGAGCGCAAAAAGAAGCTTTGGTGTTTTCGGCCGGTGGACGCGGTCAAGCTCCGTGCCGATCTCATACGGGTCGCCCGTCAGACGAAGGGATTCTGCGGTCGCGACGGTCTCGTCCATGCCACCCGCCATCAGCGCGTCGCGCTGGTCGCAGAGGTGGGTCAAAAGCTCGTCTTCGACGAGCGGTCGCGCCTTTTTCCACCGCAACTGCTCAGCCGCGGTGCGGGCAAACTGGGTAAAGGTTTCAGGCAGAGCCAAGGCAGACGCCCCCTTTCAGCACGCGATCGACCGCAGTGGTAAATGTCGCCCATTCGACTTCTTTTTCGCGCAGCAAATGTTGCCCCTTGCGCTCCAAATGGTAGTAGCGGCGCGGGCGCGCCGCGCCCTCATCTTTTTCATAGGAGCGAATGAGCTCCTTTTCCTCAAGTGAGTGCAGCAGGGGATAGAGCGTGCCGGTCTTGAGCGCGAACGCGCGCTCGGAGCGGCGGGAGAGCTCTTCGATCATCTGATATCCGTACATGTCCTGCCCGTCGAGCAGCTTGAGCACGAGCATCGTCGTACTGCCCGCGAGCAGACTTTTGTCGACCGTCATACATACGCCTCCTGATAAGTAGATTGTCTACATAGTAGATTGCCTACATAATAGCGGGAGTGCGGCGCGTTGTCAAGCGGGAAACAGGATATTGCAAAAAAAGAGCGATTTTGCTATGCTTGGGATATCCAAGATAGGAGGGAGAATTTCCATGAACAAGATCACGCTTGGCAAGACGAATCTTGTCATCGAGAAAAACGGATTTGGCTGCCTGCCGATCCAGCGCATCAGAGAGCAGGATGCGGTCGACCTGCTGCACAAGGCGTATGACGGTGGCATCAACTTTTTCGACACGGCGCGCGCGTATTCCGACAGCGAGCAGAAGGTCGGCGCGGCGTTCTCGTCGATGCGCGACAAGATCGTGCTGGCGACGAAGACCGGCGCGCAGACGGCGGAGGGCTTCTGGAAGGATCTGGAGACCAGTCTCCGCACGCTGAAAACCGACTACATCGACATCTATCAGTTCCACAATCCCGCCTTCTGCCCGAAGCCGGGTGGAGAAGACGGCCTGTACGACGCGGCGCTCGAGGCGAAAAAGCAGGGCAAAATTCGCCACATTTCGATCACGAACCACCGCCTTGCCGTGGCGCACGAGGCCATCGACTCGGGCCTCTACGAGACCTTGCAGTTTCCGTTCAGCTACCTCGCGGGCGAGCAGGAGATGGAGCTCGTCAGAAAGTGCCGCGAAACAAACATGGGCTTTATCGCCATGAAGGGCATGGCAGGCGGCCTGATCCGCGACGGCTTCACGGCGGCGGCGTGGATGGCGCAGCAGGATGGCGTCGTGCCCATCTGGGGCGTGCAGCGCGAGAGCGAGCTTGATCAGTTTTTGCAGTGTATCCGCGAGGGCGTTGAGCTGACGGATGAGCGCAAAGCGACTATCGAGCGTGACCGCAAGGAGCTATGCGGCGAATTCTGCCGCGGCTGCGGCTACTGCATGCCGTGCCCCGTGGGCATCGAGATCAACCAGTGTGCGCGCATGTCGCTCATGCTGCGCCGCGCCCCTGCAGCGGCGTGGCTCACCGAGGAATGGCAGCAGAAGATGCACCAGATCGAAAACTGCCGCCACTGCGGCCACTGCATGTCGAAGTGCCCCTACGGCCTGAACACGCCCGAGCTTTTGCAGGCAAACTACAAGGACTACTGGGAAGTGCTCGCGGCCAGCAAGGCGGAGAAATGAAGCTGGATTTTTCACAAAAATACGCCGTCCGGCCGCTGACGGCGGGGGATGTAGACAAGATTTTAGCGCTCTGCGCGGAGAACGAGCAGTTCTACCGCTACCATCCGCCGCTTGCGACGAGGGAGAGCGTTTTGGAGGACATGACGGCGCTGCCGCCGGGGAAATGCGCGGCGGACAAGCATTATCTCGGTTTTTTCGACAGAGAAACGCTCGTCGCCGTGCTGGACCTGATCGAGCGCTACCCGCAAGATGACACCGCCTACATCGGCTTCTTTATGACGAAAAAGGAGCGGCAGGGCTACGGCCTCGGTTCGACATTCATCGGCGAGCTGATGGACGAACTGCGGAGAGAGAGGTTCCGCAAGGTGCGCCTTGCGGTGGACAGGGGCAATCCGCAGAGTAAAGCGTTCTGGGAAAAGAACGGCTTTGCGCTGATGGGCGAGGAATTCCCGCACGGCGATTCGGCGTATCTGCCGATGGAACGCGCGCTGTAAAAGTAAAGAAAGCACTGCTGTGCAGAGGGTATCTGCACAGCAGTGCTTTTCATTTTTGAGATTATTTCAATTCGTAAGTCCAATCTTCACCGTTCTGGCGGTAGAACAGCTCGCTGAGATCATCTTCTTCAAACACGCGGAGAAGGTCGAGCATGTCGGAAGATGCAAGATCGAGCGAGGGAGACCGGCGAGCTCCGCCCACCAGACCTCGCCCCGTCGGAAGAGCGCAGCGTTCCGGTAAACTGCTCCGCGCGATAGAGCAGCACGACATGACGCACGCCGTCTTTGCACCAGTCCGTGATCCCGCACAGGCGCGGAGAGGAGATCGTCAGACCTGTCTCACTGAACCTCACGAATGACGGCATCTGTAAAGGATTCACCCTTTTCAACATGACCGCCCGGAAAAGCAACGCCTGGCCAGTTGGGATCTGTGCGGTCCTGCACCAAAACCTTGCTGCCGCGGCGGATCATGCATAGATTCATCAGTTCGACGGGCTCAGAGCGTTTCATGTACAACACGTCCTTTTGGGTTTGAAAACTTGCTTGCTATCCATGACTACTGCGCACTGTGCGGCACCTTTGCCTTGGCGCTGAGCTTGTCGGCGCGAACGGCAAAGACCTCGACTGTGCGGGCTTGCTGCTCGGTGAATTGATCTTCACGGCCCGCCATGTGGCGCATGAGGGAGGTCAGCGCGACGAGCTTTTCTTCACCGTCCAAAAATTCGACATGGCCGACGCCGGTGACGGAGGCGAAGTAGTATCCGCACTGGCAGGCGACATCGTGCTCGTCGAGCGCACCGCGGCAGTCCATTTCAAAGGCGACGGTCGGATTTTTGCGCAGAATGTCGAGCTTACGGCCTTCGCGTGCGCTGTGGCAGAAGAACGAGAACGCACCGCCTTCACAGGCATAGCCGAAATTCAGCGGCAGAAGATACGGCTCTCCATCGTCTACCATGGCAAGATGGATCACTTTACAATCGTTGATAATGGAGAGAATTTCGCCCAGATCGGTGATCTCGCGGTCGCTTCTTCGCATGAGAAATCCTCCTTTGATCGTTTTCCTCATTTTACAGGGCGGAAGCGCAGGTGTCAAGGAGGCGCGGCAAAGAAAAATCAAAATACCGGCGGTCTTCGACAAAAAAACGGCAGGAGGACAGGCTATACTTTGAGAAACGAAAGGGAAAACGCTTGAAGGAAACGGAGGGAGAGCAATGGAGGTCATTTCATCGGGCGAAGGGCGTGAACTGACGCTCACGCTGCGCGGGGAGCTCGACCATCACGCGGCGAAGGAGGCGATGCGGAAGCTCGAATGGGAGCTGGATGCGGCGCTGCCGAGCAAACTGACGCTGGATTTTTCGGGCGTGAGCTTTATGGATTCGTCTGGCATCGCCGTCGTGATGCGCGCGCTCAAGCGTATGCGCGCCATGGGCGGCAGCGCTGCGATCAAAAACGTTCCGCCGCAGGCGAAAAAAGTGTTTACCGCCGCGGGAATTTTCCGCATCGTACCGCTTGAGGAGGGGGAAAAGAGCGATGAAAGTAAAACCGAATAACTACATAGCCATTGAATTTCCGAGCCGCAGCGTCAACGAAGGGCTGGCGCGCGCCGCGGTCGCGGCGTTTGCCGCGCAGCTCGACCCGACGCTCGACGAGCTCGGTGACATCAAGACCGCCGTGAGCGAGGCGGTGACGAACGCCATCGTCCATGCCTATCCGCAGGAGATCGGCAAGATCGCGCTGCGCGCATGCATCTTCGACGGAAATCTCCTTGAGATCACCGTGCGCGACTGGGGGTGCGGCATTGCGGACGTCGAAAAAGCGCGAGAGCCGCTCTACACGACTGGCGGTGAAGAGCGCAGCGGCATGGGCTTTACGATCATGGAGAGCTTTATGGATTCGCTCGCTGTGCGCTCGAAAAACGGCAAGGGCACGGTCGTGACGATGAAGCGCAGGATCGCGCTGCGCACGGCGCGCCGATGAACGCCGCGCCGGAATTGCTCGAGGCCGCGGCGCAGGGCGACGAGCAGGCCTGCGAGCAAATGCTGCGCGAGAACAGCGGCCTCATCTGGAGCATCGTGCGGCGCTATTACGGCCGCGGCGTGGAGCCGGACGACCTCTATCAGCTCGGATGCCTTGGATTCATCAAAGCAATAAAGGGATTTGACTTTGCATTCGGCACGCAGTTTTCAACCTACGCTGTGCCGAAGATCGCGGGCGAAATTCGACGCTTTCTGCGCGATGACGGCGCAATCAAGGTGAGCCGCAGCATGCGTGAGCAGGCGGCGACGATCTTCGCCGCGCGCGAAAAGCTCAAAAATACACTCGGGCGCGAACCAGCGCTCTCCGAGCTTTCGGAGGAGACGGGATTCAATGCCGAGGAGATCGCGCAGTGTGAGCTGGCGGTCGCTGCGCCGGACAGCTTGCAGCGCGAAACGGGCGACGGCCTGACGCTCGAGGGGATGCTCGGCGGCGAATCGCCAGAGGACGGGCTCATTGAGCGCATCGCGCTGCGCGAAGCCATCGACGAGCTCCCTGAGCGCGAGAAAATGACGATCCTGCTGCGCTTTTTCAAGGGGCTGACGCAGGAGCAGGCGGCGCGCCTTCTGGGCGTGTCGCAGGTGCAGGTATCGCGGCTGGAGCGCCGGGCGCTGGAGAAGCTGAGGGCGTCTCTTTCGGACGGGCTTTGAAGTAGCTTTCGTCCTGAAACTCCGTCATCATGCCCCAGTAGCGCTTGGGCATGTGCGTCATGCGAAGCTTTTCATTTTTGCGCGCCTCGATGGCGACGGTGTCGTAAAAGCGGCGCCAGAGGCGGCGATAGCCCGCCTCGACTTCGTCCGGCTGCGCCATTTCAAAGTGATTGAGCGGCACGATGCGCGACACGCCGCCGCTATAGAGCAGCGCCTCGCGGTGCGTGCGGTCGTAGAGGAAAAACGTCTCGTTGTGATAGCGTTCGCAGAAGTGGCGGCGCAGGACAGGGAGCACACGGTTTTTCGGTTCGATCTCCGCGCCGAGTACGCCGTCAAAGTCGGAAAAGCGGGTGAAGCCGCGGAATTGCTCGACCTCGCCCGAAAGCTGCCGCACGGCCTTGAGTAGCGGCAGATAGGTGTCGTCGCTCAGGCGCGAGAGCAGCGGCGCGCCCTCGCGGTAAAATTTGACGATGAAGCGGTAAATGGCCATCTCCTTGTCGGGAAGGCAGGTGAGAAACGCGCGGCGCAGGAAGGGGCCGACTTCCGGACTTCGCTTGTAGAGGCTGCGGTAGATGCGCTGCGCGTGGGCGCGGTCCGTCGTGACCGCGCGAATTTCAAAAAGGGAGGGCTCGTCGTCCCCATCGCGCAAAATCGCGGTGGGGCGTTCTTTTTTTGTGTAGCTTTCAAACACGCAGCAGAGGAGCCCTTCAAAGCTGCCGTCGTATTGATAGATGATCTCGCGCCATGCCATAGAGGCCTCCTTAGCCGACCTGATCGAAAAGGGATAGCTGCTGTGCCTCGGCCTGTGGGAGCGCGCGGCGCTCCACGGCCATCAGGTTTTGCAAAATGCCCTCCTGCGACAGCTTGAGCGGCGAGGCATAGCGCCCGCCGCAGGTGAGAAAGTATTGCGCACGCTTCATCACGACGCCGAGCTTTTTGAGGTCCTCCGCGCGCAGCGCGCCCGAGCGGCGCGCGACCAGAATGCGCTTGGCGCTCACAACGCCGATGCCCGGCACGCGCAGCAGCGCTTCATAGTCCGCGCGGTTCACCTCGACGGGGAAGAACTCGGGATGGCGCAGCGCCCAGCAGCACTTGGGGTCAAGGGCAGGATCAAAGTCCGGCGCGTTGTCGTCGAGCAGCTCGTTTGCGCGAAAGCCGTAAAACCGCAGCAGCCAGTCGGCCTGATAGAGCCGGTGCTCGCGCAGCAGCGGCGGCTTGGTGTCGAGCGCGGGCAAAAGCGTGTTCTCGACTACCGGCACATAGGCTGAGTAGAACACGCGCTTTAACCGATAGGAATCGTAAAGCGCCTGCGTGAGATTCAGAATGTGCAGGTCGCTTTCCTTTGTCGCGCCGACGATGAGCTGTGTGCTCTGCCCCGCGGGGGCGAAACGCGGTGCGTGCTTGTATTTGACAAGCTCCTGCTTGCTCTGCTTTGCGCGGTCGCGGATCTGCGTCATCGGGCGCAGGATGGCCTGCTTTGTTTTATTGGGGGCGAGCAGCTTGAGTCCTGCTTCGCTCGGCAGCTCGATGTTCACGCTCAGGCGGTCGGCCAAAAGGCCGAGCTGTTCGACAAGCTCCGGCGACGTGCCGGGGATAGCCTTGGCGTGGATGTAGCCGTTGAAGCGGTACTCGCTGCGCAAAATCGACAGCGCGCGGATCATCAACTCCGTCGTATAGTCCGGCGAGCGCAGCACGCCGGAGGAGAGGAACAGCCCTTCGATATAATTGCGGCGGTAGAATTCGATCGTCAGCTCGGCAAGCTCTTCGGGCGTAAAGGTCGCGCGCGGTGTGTCGTTCGTGCAGCGGTTGACGCAGTATTTGCAGTTGTAGCAGCAGTCGTTCGAGAGCAGCACCTTCAAGAGCGTCACGCAGCGGCCGTCGGACGAAAACGTGTGGCAGCAGCCTGCGACGGACGTGGACGTGCAGCCGATCTTGCCCTCCTGATAGCCGCGCTTGGCCCCGCTCGAAGTGCAGGCGGCGTCGTACTTTGCCGCGTCGGAAAGGATCGTGAGCTTGTCGAGAAGGTTCATGTTCTCAGCGGGCGGATCTCGCTCTGCGGCGCTTGGGCTGGTCGAGCAGGAGCAGCGTGTTCATCACCTTGGTGGTGACGACGCTGACGCCGATGAAAACGAAAATAAATGTGGAAGCAGCCATGGAAAATTCCTCCTGACAAATAGAATCTTTGTTCGAGTATGATTATAAATCGAACAAACGTTCTTGTCAACAAAAAATCGAACAAAAAGCCGATTTTTGTCGAACGGAGTTGACCGGAGCACGAAAAAAGGGTAAGATGTGGAAAGATCAGGAAAGGTGAAAACAATATGAGCGATTTTATCGCCCGCTATGCCGCTGCGAGAAAAGCGGCCATTGCGCGGGATTTTGCAAAACTCAACCCTGAACAGCGCCGCGGCGTGCTGACGACCGAGGGCGCGCTGCTGCTGCTCGCGGGCGCGGGCAGCGGCAAGACGACGGTTCTCATCAACCGCGTCGCAAATCTTTTGACCTACGGGCGGGGGAGCGACAGCGCGGATGTGCCGGCGTGGGCGACGGAGGACGACCTTGCATTTTTGGAGAGCTATCCCGAGCATCCGACGAGCGACGAGCGCAGCCGCATGGTGCACCTCTGCACGCTTGAACCCGCCGCGCCGTGGTCGGTGCTGGCGGTGACATTCACGAACAAGGCGGCAAACGAGCTGAGAGAGAGACTCTCCGCCTTCGGTATCCAGGGCGCGGAGAGTGTTTGGGCGATGACGTTCCACTCCGCCTGCGTGCGCATCCTGCGCCGCGATATCGACCGCCTCGGCTTTTCGCGCGACTTTACGATCTACGACACGGATGACTCCAAGCGCGTCATCAAGGACATTTTGAAAGAGCTGAACATCGACGAGAAGAAGCTCACGCCGCGCGAGGTGCTTTCGGCCATCTCGAACGCAAAGGACGCGATGGAGTCGCATCAGGACTACTCCCGCCGCTGGAAGGACAGCGGCGACTGGCGCAAAGAGGCAATCGCCAAGATCTATACGCGCTACGTGCACCGTCTGGCCGAGGCGAACGCGCTCGACTTTGACGACATCATCCTCCACGCGGTCACGCTGCTGCAGCAGGAGGGCGAGGTGCGCGACTACTACCGCCGCAAGTTCCGCTATGTGCTCATCGACGAGTATCAGGACACGAACCGGCTGCAATACCTTTTGATGAAGCAGCTCGTGGGGGAGAAGGGAAACATCTGCGTCGTCGGCGACGATGACCAGAGCATCTATAAGTTCCGCGGTGCGGATATCACAAACATCCTGAATTTTGAAAAGGAGTACAAGGGCTGCCGCACGATCCGCTTGGAGCAGAACTACCGCTCGACGCAGAACATCCTCGACGCGGCGAATGCGGTCATTAAGAATAACACGGGACGCAAGGGCAAGACCCTCTGGACCGATGCGGGTGCGGGCGATAGGGTGCTCATCAAGACCGTCTTCAACGAGCAGGACGAGGCGAACTTTGTCGTCAGCAGCATTATGATGGACTACAACCGCGGGCGGAACTGGAAGGAAAATGCCATTTTGTACCGCATGAACGCACAGTCGAACGCGCTCGAATACGCGTTCAAGCGCAACGGCGTGCCGTATCAGGTCGTCGGCGGGACAAAGTTCTTTGAACGCGCGGAGGTCAAGGACATGCTCGCGTACCTCGCGGTCATCAACAACCCGAGCGATGACTTGAGGCTTCGCCGCATTATCAACAATCCGCCGCGCGGTATCGGCAATACGACGATCGAGCGCGTGCAGGATCTCGCAAGCGAGCAGGGCGTGCCGATGATGGCCGTTTTGCAGCACGCAGGGGAGTACGCCGTGCTCAAGAGCGCGGCGGGCAAGCTCGAGCGCTTCGCCCAGCTCATCGCCGCGCTGCGCGAGATGGCGGACACGATGGAGCTCGCGGAGTTCTATGACGCGGTCTGCGAGCAGACGAGCTATGTACGCACGCTGCAGGAAAAGGGCGACGTGGAGAGCCGTGGGCGGCTTGAAAACGTGCAGGAGCTCAAGTCGAACATCGTTTCGTTCCTCGAAAACGATCCGGAGGATGCGACGCTCTCGGGCTTTTTGAACGAGATCGCACTCTACACCGACCTCGACAGCGCGACGAGCGACAACTGCGTGACGATGATGACGATGCACAGCGCAAAGGGTCTTGAGTTCCCGTGTGTGTATGTCGTCGGCGTGGAGGAGGGCATCTTCCCCGGCGAGCGCGTGCGCTACAACGATGAAGAGGTCGAAGAGGAGCGCAGACTGTGCTATGTCGCGATGACGCGTGCAAAGGAGCGCTTGACGATGACCTGCACGCGCCAGCGCATGCTGTTTGGCCGCACGAGCGTCAGTGAACCCTCGCGTTTTTTGGAGGAGGTCCCGTCGGAGAATGCCGACTGGGTCGGCCGTCAGGCGCAGGGCGCGTCCGGCTTTGGCGACACGAGCTTTGACGAGGGAAGCTCGTATTCTACGCGCGGCTATGGCAGCTACGGTCAGGGCGCGGCGCGCTACGACAGCGTCATGCAGCGCAGACCAAAATCGCAGGCGTCGCAAAAACTCGCGGCGCAGAAGCCCGCCGCCTCCGCGCCGCTGCTTCAGCTTTCCTCCGGCGACCAGATCCACCACAAGACGTTCGGTGACGGACTGGTCATCTCCGTCACCCCTATGGGCGGCGATGCGCTGCTTGAGGTGGCGTTTGATACCGTTGGCACCAAAAAGTTGATGCTGAAAACGGCGGGGGTACATATTACTAAGTTGTGATTGCCCCACACCGTGTGGGGATGCGACAAGGGGGGATGTTCTCTTTCCGAGGAAAGAGAACATCCCCCCTTACACCCCCCAAGAGAAAGGGACGAGGGGTCTTCCCCCTCGACCCCGCACATTGCAGGTTTGCAGCTCGAAGAGCTGCGCAGCCTGCGGAATCAGGTGCGGTGTACATGGCTTCGCCATGAATCCCTACTACTCGTTACCACTCGCAACCGCGCCCTACTACCGTGGGGCGCGTGTGACGTTAGCACGGCGGCAGACTGCCTACCGAATGAGGCATTGCTGACGCTCGCCGCATTGTGGAGACTGGCGGTAGACGGGAATTAGGCTGTACTCCTACAAGATGAGCAGAGCGGCACCCGCAAGGGGTGTGCCGCATCCGTAAGGCAGCAGAGCCGCCAACGGCTGCGCAACAGCGGATGATAGAAGCAGAGGCAAATCGTATAGCAACTCCAAACGCGGCAACGCCGCGCTATGGGCAGTGCAATCGGCAAGCATCGCAGCTCTTCGAGCTGCTCGCTTGCAATGTCAAAACCTTTCTCTTGGGGGATTTAAAGGGGGTTATTCTCTTTCGTGAAAGAGAATAACCCCCTTTGATCCGTGCAGCGCTGCGGGCGCTGCTATCCCCCTCGCGCCCAACGGGCGCGACTTAATCCCTCCAAACCAGTTTGGAGACCTTATCCCCAAAAGTCCGAAGAGCTTCCTCTTCGATTCTTTTGCGCTGCAAGGATTGTAAAGGTATTAACCATGTCAATTCAACAGCTTTCCCGCGGCGCTTCCAAACGCCGACGATCTTCCCGTCGAGAAGGATGCTGGGCCGGATGATACCGGAGAGAGTGAACACGCCGCGCAGTAACTCTTCAGGCAGAAACGGGTTTGACCGCTTCTCATATCCGAGCATCAGCGGGTCAAAGCCAGAGAGGAATCGGCAGCAGGACAGGTCGCCGATAATATTGATATCGCATAAGCTGTAAAATATTTTGCCTTCACAGATAAACTCTTGCGGGGAGAGCGATTCGATGACCGGCAGCAGCTCTCGCTGGGGCAGTCCGAAGAAGTATGCGGCGTCCTGTACTGTTACGGGGCCGTAGTGTGTCAGATAGCGCCGCATGAGAGCGCGCAGGGCGGCGGCTTTTGTCATCGGTGCAAACGGCGGACAGGGGCGGAAGGCCTTTTTCTGCTGCGCAGTGTGGCAGAGTGTGCCGCTTTCGCACAGCGCACGGAGCAGACCACCCCAGGGATCAAACGCGCTTTGCTCTTCATCGTCGGTCATGCCATGCCCGCGGCAGAGAAGGCGCAGTTCCTCGCGGCCGCCGCAGCCTTTTTGGGCGGCGTCCAGAATGATCGCGGCCAGCTCGCGCTTGCGCGCGGCGGAGAGGCGGCCGTCGTCTGACATCGTGTCGCACGGACGCAGAAAATGGCTGCGCCCATCGTAGAGGAAGAGCGGCAGGTCATCGAGTGCGATCAGATGCAGTGTGCCGCGCAGCGTCCACGTTTTGACGGCGGAGGTGCGCAGGATATCCTCATCCGGCGCTTTCCCGCAGCGGAGACGCAGCGCGTGCAGGCAGTTGCCGTAAAACTGCGCCTGTAAGCCGCAGAGACTGCGCAGCACGGTGAGCTCGTCCTCTGCGGGGGCAAAAAGATACTGACGGTTCATGCGGAGCAGAAGAATGTCGTCGATCTGCATGGGGCGCCTCCGTTCGGTGCAAATTTTTCCGCCGGAATACTTGCGAAAAATGCAGCATTTTGATATGCTATGTCACATTGTAACATGTGTGATATCCGGGAGGCAACTATGAAAAATCCGAAAGTCCGGCAGGTGGTGCTGCCGCTGATCACGGCCCTGATCTGGGGCAGCGCATTTGTCACGCAGAGCCTCAGCGCGGCGCATCTTGGGTGCTTCAGCTTCAACGCGCTGCGCGCCATTCCCGCGGTGCTGGTATTGCTGGTGCTGCTGGCCGTCATGCAGCGCATCCACCCGCGCGAAAAATACAGCGCGGAGGAAAAGCGCGCGCTGCTGCGCGGAGGGCTTGTCTGCGGCGCGTTTCTGGCGCTTGCGATCAACTTGCAGCAGTTTGGCATGGGGACGACGAGCGCGGGCAAGGCGGGCTTTATCACGGCGCTCTACATCGTGCTCGTGCCGGTGTTCAGCACGGTGCTTGGCAAAAAGGCGAAGAAAAGCATCTGGCTCTGCGTGATCGCCGCCGTCGCGGGGCTTTACTTCCTGTGCTTTGATGGCAGCAGTACGCTTTCGTTCAGCAGCGGTGATATGTATGTGTTCCTCTCGGCCTTTGCTTTCACCGCCCAGATCCTTGCTGTGGACTATTTTGTGCAGCAGGTGGACGGCATTGCGCTGTCCTGCGCGCAGTTTGCAGTGGTCATCATGCTCTCAGCCATCGGCGCACTTGCATTCGGCGAGCACACCACGCTCGAGGCGGTGAAGACCTGCATCCCGTATCTGCTCTATGTCGGCGTGGTGTCGAGCGGCGTGGGCTACACGCTGCAGATCATCGCGCAGAAGGACGGCGACCCGACGGTCGTGTCGCTGCTGCTGAGCCTCGAGTCGTTTTTTGCCGTTGTCTGCGGCGCGATCGTCCTGCACGAACGCATGAGCCTGCGCGAGTATTTCGGCTGCGCGCTGATGCTTGCGGCGGTCATCCTCTCGCAGCTGCCGGAGAAAAGCGCCAAAGCGGTTGAAAGCGGCAAAAAAGAGTGATATAATAAACTGCTTTAATAAAAATGTGAAAGAAACGGACAGACTATCATGCGGATCAATATTTTAGGCGTTGGCTTTGATAATGTGACGATAGACGAGGCGCTTGCGCGCGGGGAAGAGCTTCTGTGCTCCGAGGGTGCGCACTATGTTGTGACGCCCAATCCCGAGATCGTGGAGACCTGCCGCGCGGATGCCGCGGCGAACGCCGCCGTCAACGGCGCGGACCTTGTGCTGCCGGACGGCATCGGCATCGTGTACGGCGCGAAAATTCTGCACCAGCCGCTCAGAGGCCGCGTGCCCGGCATCGAGTTCGGTACGGGCATGATCGAGCGCTGCGCCAAGCTCGGCAAGAGCGTTTACCTGCTCGGCGCAAAGCCGGGCGTCGCCGAGCAGGCGGCGGAAAATCTCAAAAACCGCTTTCCCGGCCTTGTCATCGCCGGCACGCACGACGGCTATTTTAAGGAGGATGCCCCCATCGCCGCGGAGATCAAGGCGAGCGGCGCGGACATGGCGCTCGTGTGCCTCGGCGCGCCGAAGCAGGAGCTCTTCATGGCGAAATACGGCGAGGCGACGGGTTGTCATCTGCTGATGGGCCTTGGCGGCTCGATGGATATTTTTGCGGGCGTCGCGCAGCGCGCGCCGGAGTTCTACTGCAAGCATAATTTGGAATGGTTCTACCGCCTCATCAAAAATCCGTCCCGCTTCGGCCGCATGATGAAGCTGCCGCTCTTCCTTGTCCACGTTTCGGGGGAGAAGCGCAAATGAGCGGCAAGCTGATCGTATTTGAAGGCACGGACGGCTCCGGCAAGGCGACGCAGAGCAAGCTGCTCTTCGAGAGGCTGCAGCGCGAGGGCATCGACTGCCGCAAGCTCAACTTTCCCCGCTATGGGGAAAAGTCCGCCGCGCTCGTCGAGCTGTACCTCGGCGGCGCGTTCGGTACTCACCCGAGCGATGTGAACGCCTACGCGGCGTCGACGTTTTACTCCGTCGACCGCTACGCGTCCTACAAGCAGGACTGGGGCAAATATTACGAGGCGGGTGGACTTCTGATCGCTGACCGCTACACGACCTCGAACGCTGTGCATCAGGCCGGCAAGCTGCCGGACGGCGAGCGGGAGAAATATCTCGACTGGCTTTTCGGCTTTGAATACGGCCTTCTGGGCCTGCCCGAGCCGTCGCTCGTCTTTTATCTCGATGTGCCAACCGAGCTGACCGAAAAGATGATGCGCGAGCGCGAACAGGCGACAAACACGAAGGCCGACATCCACGAGCAGGATGAAGCTTACCTGCGCGCGTGCCGCGAGAATGCGAAAAAGGTCGCCGAGCGCTGCTCCTGGCAGCGCATTGGCTGCTCGAAAGACGGCGCGATGCGCACGGTCGAAGACATACACGAGGAAATTTACCGCCGCGTGACGGAACTTTTGAAGGCTTGACCACATCAAAAACAAGTGAAAAGGGGACGCTCACGCGCCCCATCTTCACAGGAGGAGAGTGCCTTAGCAGCAGCAATCGTTGCTGTTGCCGCAGCCGCAGTTGTTGCTGCAGCCACAGCCGCAACCGCAGCCATTGCCGCACCCGCCGCAGCCGAACAGCACCAGAATGATGATGAGGATCAGCCACACGCAGCTATTGTTGTTATTGCACATTTTCGTTTCACCTCACTTGTCATGCCCTATCCTATGCGCGAGCGCGCAAAGGTGGGCCTGACCGATAGAAAAAGGTGAGGGAATTTCAAATCAGCAAGGAGGAGCTATGAGCTACGAGGACAACTACGATCAAACCGCCCGCTGGGACGCCGAGAGCGTCCGCGAAGCGGAGCAGCGCACGCAGCACCGCTCCACGCGCAGCAGCGCCGAGCGGCAAAAACTGAAGAAGAAAGGGCAGCGCCGCCGCTTTACGCTGTGGCTCGCGTTCGTGCTCATCACGTCGGCGATCCTCGCCGGTGTGGGCTGGCTGCTGGCGAACGACATGTGCTCTTTCAACAAGGCACCGGTCGAGACGACCATCGAGATCACGCGCGACGACAATCTGAACACCATCGCCACGAAGCTCCACGACGAGGGGCTCATTAAGTACAAGTGGTTCTTCAAGGCGTTCGGCAGGCTCCGCCACGCGGAAAGCCGCATCGGCATCGGCACCTACGCCGTCGACAGCGACATGGACTACGACGCGCTCATCAACCGCATGAGCAACAAGAACGCGTCGCTCACGGCGAATACCGTTAAAATTTCGATCCCAGAGGGCTATAATGTCCGCCAGATCATCGCGCTGATGGACAAGTATGGTGTCAACACGGCGGAAAAGCTCACCGACGCGGCGATGAACTCGGACTTCGACTATTCGTTCATCGACAACAATAAGAAGGGCGACCTGACGCGCCTTGAGGGCTATCTCTTCCCCGATACCTACGAATTCTTCGTGGACGAGGACCCGACGCACGCGCTGTCGAGACTGCTCGACAACTTTAATACAAAGATGAGCGATGAGCTCATGCAAAAGGTCGAGGCCTCCGGCTATTCGCTCAACCAGATCTTGACCATCGCCTCGCTCATCGAAAAGGAGACGGACGGCACGGATCGCGAGAACATCGCGTCGGTCATCTACAACCGCCTCAACAACGTGGGCGAGACGTACCACAAGCTCCAGATCGATGCTTCGCTCATCTACGGCCTCGGCGATAACTACACCGGAACACTGACGAGCAGCGACCTCAATTACAACACGCCCTACAACCTCTCGATGTACGAGGGCTTACCGCCCACGCCCATCGCGAACCCCGGTCTCGCCTCCATCCAGGCGGCGCTCGAACCGGCGCAGACGAACTACTACTTCTACGCGCTCGGCAAGGACGGCGTGCACCACTTCTTCAAGACCTACGCGGAGCACTCGAGCTTCGTCAGCTCCAGCCAGTACGCAGGCTAACATAAAATGACGCGGCAGCGTGGCTTATGCCACGCTGCCGCTTTGAAAGAGGACAACGATGAGAAGAAAACCTGAGATCCTCGCCCCGGCGGGCGATATGGAAAAATTGCAGATGGCCGTGCTCTACGGCGCGGACGCAGTGTACTTAGCCGGTACGAGCTTCGGCATGCGCTCGTTCGCGGGCAACTTCACGCCGGAGGAGCTTCCCAAAGCGGTGAAGTTCGCGCACGACCACGGTGTGCGCGTCCACGTGACGGTGAATACGATGCCGCGCAACGACGAGGTCGCGCGCCTGCCCGAGCACTTGGAGCGTTTGAACGACGCAGGTGTCGACGCGCTTATTTTGGCCGACCTCGGCGCGTTTACGCTCGCGGGGAAGTATGCGCCCAAGTGCGAGCGCCATATCTCGACCCAGCAGTCGATCGCAAACTACGAGTGCGCCCGTGCGTGGTACGATTTGGGCGCGAAACGAGTGGTGCTGGCAAGGGAAGTATCTTTACAGGAGATTCGCGAAATGCGCGCGAAAATTCCAGAGGAGCTGGAGGTCGAGACCTTCTGTCATGGCGCGATGTGCGTGAGCTATTCGGGCCGCTGCCTTCTCTCAAACTATATGACCGGCCGCGACTCGAACCGCGGCCAGTGCGCCCAGCCCTGCCGCTACCAGTATGCGCTGATGGAGGAGAAACGTCCGGGCGAATATTTCCCCGTCTTCGAGGATGAGAAGGGGACCTACATCATGAACTCGCGCGATATGTGCATGATCGACCATTTAGACGATATCATGGACGCGGGCATCGACTGCATCAAGATCGAGGGGCGCGCGAAGTCGGCCTACTACGCCGCCATCGTCACAGGTGCGTACCGCCATGTGCTCGACGACGTCGCCGTGGGCAGGGAAGTCGACCCCGTATGGCGCGATGAGGTAGAGCATGTGAGCCACCGCCATTATTCGACGGGCTTCTACTACGGCCAGCCCGGGCAGTATTACGACAATTCGCGCTACATCCGCGACTGGCAGGTCTGCGCCGTCGTGACGGACTGCGATGCGGACGGCAACGCGACGCTGTCGCTTCGCAACAAGTTTGCCGCGGGCGACGAGATCGAGCTCGTCGGCCCCGACAGCCGCCCGTTCACGATGACCGCGCCCGTGATGCACGACCTCGAGGGCTTCGAGCTCTACGAGCCGCGCACACCGCAGACGGTATTCAAGATGAAGCTGCCGCGCTATGTGCCGCCGATGAGCTTTGTGCGCCATGCGGTTTCTTTGAGCGCAAAGGATTAAAACGCTTTTTCGCGCCTTTTCGGGCACGGGGGGGGATAGGCAGCGCCGAAGGTGCTGCACCACATTTCCTGCTCCCCCGGCGCGGCCACAGGGAAAAATGCAAAAACTTATTTTTGCGCTTTCAACGCCCTGCGTTGAGCAAGGATCCCCGGCAGGATCGCGCACAGCGATCCGATCAGGAAGCAGACGATGCCGACGATCATATTGAGCGGAATTTCCTCCTTGAGGAAAAGAAGCGCGAAGATCGGCGCCAAGATGGGCTTTAGGAAGAAAATGAGCGACGCCTCCTGCGCGGACGTTTTCTCCATCGCCATCATGTGGCAGACGAAGCCCGCCGCGGAGTTGATGCAGCAGATGTACAGCAGTGCCGGAATGGCCGAGGCAGGGATATTTTCAAAGAGCGGCACGTCGATAAAGAGGTTCAGCCCCACCGCGCCATAGAGCGACGCGCCCGCCGCCGTGCGGCCGAAGAGCAGAATGAACACGAGCTCGCCCGCGCCGAAGAGAAAGCTCAGGCACGTAACAGCGATGCCGCCGAAGCGCGGTGTACGCTTTTTGCCGAACACACTGTAGAGTGCGAACATCACGGCGGAGAGAATGGCGAGCACCGAGCCTGTGGGATCGAGCGTCGCATGAATGGGGTCAATGATGATGAGCGCCGCCGTGAGCTCCAAAATGAGCGCGATAATGTGGTTGCGATGAATGTCCTCATGCAGGAAGAGATGAGCGAACACCGTGACGAAGATCGGATTGCAGGAGAAGATGACCGCCACGATTGACGCGCGCGTATAGGTCACGGACATCTGGTAGAGCGACATCGCGATGACGACGCACAGAAAGCCCGAAAGCGCGAAAAAGCCGATGTCCTTTCGCGAGAGCGAGGCGTTTTTCTTCTTCATCGAGCGCGAGGCGAACGGGATGAGCAGAATGCCGCCGACGAGAAAGCGCAGACACGTGATCTGCATGGGCGCAAACACGCCGTGCACGGTTTTGAGCATGACCTCCATCGTGCTGAAAATGACGGCACAGAGGACGATATAGACATAGCCGGAGCGGGAACGGTTCATAGCGATTCTCCCTTCATCATTCAAACGAAAGCAGTATATGCCATTTTCTGCCCAAAGGCAAGGGATGCTTGACAAAAGCTGAATTTGAGATATAATAACGCAAGTAAAACGCGATGAAAAAGTCAGCTTTGCAGACGGGCCTGAAGCGAGAGGGGAATGGTGCAAGCCCTCGGCCACCGGTGCGAAGCAGCCGCTTTGGAGCCGTCCGCGAGGAGCGGAACGCCTCGTCCCCGTTACCGGACGGCTAAGATGCCTTTCCTACGGGGAAGGATAATTAGGGTGGTACCGTGAAGCATAAAAGCCTTCGCCCCTATGGACAGGGACGGAGGCTTTGTTTTTTTAGAAAGGAACAGGATCATGCGTAAAAGAGAATATCTGATCGCGTCGCTCGCGATGCTCCTTCTTCTTGTGCTGAGCGGCTGCAAGGGCAATAAGCTGCCCGACGGCATGGACGAGGACAAGGTCTCGAGCGCGGGACTTGCCGTCATGTCGCAGCTGACGAAAGGCGAATATGAAGAGGTCTACGACGCGCTGCGCGAGGACGTGCGCGAGCAGACGAGCGCCGATGCCATTGAAGAGATGATGGATACCGCGACCGAGGGGCGCGGCAGCTTCAAAAAAGTCAAGGATTCGATGGTGACGGGCGTGACGGACGCGGACGAGCCGCACGCCATCGCCGTCATCGGCGCGAAATACGACAAAAAGTCCGTGGTGTTCCGCATCGCGTTCGATACGGAGATGAACCTTATCGGACTGGACGTGAGAGGGAAGTGAGCAGATGACAAGAAAAATCATCGACATGACGAAGGACCCGCGCGGCGGCCAGTTTGAATACTTCCGCACGATGACCGACCCGTGGGCGGGCATCACGGTTCCGGTGGATATTACGGATCTTCTTGCTTCGCTTAACGGCCGTCCGTTTTTCCTCAGCTATCTCTATGCGGTGATGCGCGCGGCGAACGCCGTGCCCGAGCTGCGGCGGAGATTGCTGCCCGACGGTCAGGTCGTTGAGTATGATCACTGTGACCCGTCGTACACTGTGATGAAGCCCGACGGCACGGGCGTTTACGTCTACTGCCTGCTTGAGGACGATCTGTCGTCTTACGAAAAGTTTGTCGCCGAGGGCAAGCGGCGGCAGAAGGAGACGCTCGAGCGCGGTACGCTGACCGAGGATGGCGACGTGCTGGCGAATTTCTTCGTCTCCTGCGTGCCGTGGCTCTACTACACGCAGATCAAAGAGCCCGCCGGCGGCGCAGACGACAGCAATCCGCGCTTCGCCTGGGGAAAATACCGCGAGGAAAACGGCCGCATGATGCTGCCGATGTCACTTTTCATCAACCACGCGCTCTGCGACGGATGGCACGTCACGCAGTTCTATAAAAATCTCGACCGTGAGCTCGCGGAATTGAGCGCTTATCTGAAAACACAGAACGAACAACAGTAAATTTTACAATAAAAGGAGAAACCAACCATGTCTCAGCCCAAGTATTACGGTCTCAATGAGCTGCGGGAAATGTTCCTGCACTTTTTTGAGACAAAAGGCCATCTGCGCCTGCCCAGCTTTTCCCTGATCCCGCAGAACGACGCGTCGCTGCTGCTCATCAACTCCGGTATGGCGCCGATGAAGCCGTTCTTCACCGGCGAGCAGGAGCCCCCGCGCCACCGCGTGACCACCTGCCAGAAGTGCATCCGCACCGGCGACATCGAGAACATCGGCCACACCGCGCGCCACGGCACGTACTTTGAAATGCTCGGCAACTTCTCGTTCGGCGACTATTTCAAGACCGAGGCCATCCACTGGGCGTGGGAATTCCTGACGAGCCCCGAGTGGGTCGGCCTCGACCCGAACCGCCTGTATCCCTCTGTTTTCGCCGGCAACGAGACCACACCCGCCGACGACGAGGCGTACCGCATCTGGCACGAGGAGATCGGCATCCCCGAGGACCGCATCTTCAAGTTCGGCAAGGAGGACAACTTCTGGGAGCACGGCTCCGGTCCGTGCGGCCCCTGCTCTGAAATTTACTACGACCGCGGCGAAAAGTACGGCTGCGGCAAGCCCGGCTGCACCGTCGGCTGCGACTGCGACCGCTATATGGAGGTCTGGAACGTCGTCTTCTCCCAGTTCGACAACGACGGCCACGACCACTACACCGAGCTCAAGCAGAAGAACATCGACACCGGCATGGGCCTTGAGCGTCTGGCCGTCGTGTGCCAGGACGTTGATTCGCTCTTCGACGTCGACACGGTGATGAACATCACGAACAAGGTCACGGAGATCACCGGCGCGAGCTACGGCCAGAGCCGCGAGAAAGACGTGTCCCTGCGCGTCATCACCGACCACATCCGCTCGGCTTCCTTTATGATCTGCGACGGCGTGCTGCCCAGCAACGAGGGCCGCGGCTACGTGCTGCGCCGCCTGCTGAGAAGAGCCGCCCGCCACGGCAAGCTGCTTGGCGTCAACCGTCCGTTCCTCTATGAGGTCGTGGATACGGTCGTGCACGAGAACGAAGGCCATTATCCCGAGCTGCGCGAGCGTCAGGCCTATATCACCAAGGTCATCCGCACCGAGGAGGAGAACTTTGCCAAGACCATCGACGGCGGCATGAAGATCTTCACCGAGCTTCTGAACGCCCACAAGGAGAAGGGCGAGACCGTCTTCTCCGGCGCGGACGCGTTCAAGCTGTACGACACCTACGGCTTCCCCATCGACCTGACGGCCGAGATGGTCGAGGACGAGGGCATGACGCTCGACCGCAAGGCCTTTGACCACGAGATGCAGGAGCAGAAGACCCGCGCCCGCGAGGCGCGCAAGGCGCTCGGTGACCTCGGCTGGGCAGGCGTTGAGTTCGGCAAGGACATTCCGTCCACGGAATTTGTCGGCTACGACCACGATTCCGTCGACGATGCGAAGGTCGTCGCGCTGGTGGTCGAGGGTGAGCAGGCCGAGGCTATGATGAGCGGCGTGGAGGGCATCATCGTTCTCGACAAGACTCCGTTCTATGCCGAAATGGGTGGCCAGATCGGCGATACGGGCGTCATCCGCTGCGGCGAGGCCGTGTTTGAGGTCACGGACGTCCAGAAGAACAAGGGCGGCAAGTTCATGCACACAGGTAAGGTCATCCACGGCAGCTTCCAGCTCGGCGACACCGTGACGGCATCCATTGATGTGGAGCGCCGCATGGCCATCCGCCGCGGCCACACGGCCACCCATCTTCTCGACGCCGCGCTCAAGGCGGTGCTCGGCGACCACGTGCATCAGGCCGGTTCTCTTGTTGAGCCCGACCGTCTGCGCTTCGACTTCACGCACTTTGAGTCCATCACGCCCGAGCAGCTGCTCGCGGTCGATACCTTCGTCAACGACGCGATCCTGCGCGGCATCCCCGTTGTGACCGAGGTGCTGCCCATCGAGGAAGCGAAGAAGAAGGGCGCTGTCGCCATGTTTGGCGAAAAGTACGGCGACGTTGTCCGCGTGGTCGAGATGGGCGAGGTGTCCATGGAGTTCTGCGGCGGTACGCACCTTGACAACACCGCCAAGGTCGGCCTCTTCCGCATCAAGAGCGAGGGCAGCGTTGCCTCCGGCGTGCGCCGCATCGAGGCTATCACCGGCAAACAGACGCTCGAAGAGCTTAGAAGCGGCCAGGAGAGGCTCATCCGCGCGGCGCAGCTCTTAAAGACCACGTCGAACGAGCTCGAAAGCCGCATCGGCGGCATGCTGAGCGAGATGAAGGAGATCAAGAGCCAGCTTGAAAAGTTCAAGGAGCAGGCATCGCTCGGCGAGGCGCGCACGTTCCTGACCTCCGCCAAGGAAGTGAAGGGCCTGAAGCTCGTCACCGCCCAGCGCGACGGCATGGATGCAAACGCCCTGCGCAAGCTCGGCGACTTCCTGCGCGACAAGGAGCCCAAGATCGTCGGCGTGCTCGCCTCCGTCAAGGACGGCAAGGTCACGCTTCTGGCCGTGTGCGGCAAGGAAGCGGTCGCAAGCGGAATCAAGGCAGGCGATATCATCAAGGCCATCGCGCCTATCTGCGGCGGCAAGGGCGGCGGCAAGCCCGACTCTGCCATGGGCGGCGGCACCGAAGTGAGCAAGGTCGACGACGCGCTCGCGGCGGTGGATGATCTCATCCTGAGCAAGCTCGGCTGATGGCGGCGTTACCGAAAGATCCGGCGATGCTGCTGAGCGCCGTGAATATGAAGCTGCGCGATTTTTACGATTCTCTTGACGCATTGTGCGACGATCTGGACGTTGCGCGCGAGAGCATCGAAACATCGCTTGCAGGCATCGGTTACACCTACGATGCCGAGAAAAATCAATTTGTGTAAGATAAAATTACTTTACAGAAAGGAGCGATAAAACATGTCTGATTGTCTGTTCTGCAAGATCATCGCGGGCGACATCCCGTCGAACAAGGTCTACGAGGACGACCTCTGCTATGCCTTCAACGACATCGCGCCGCAGGCGCCGGTGCACTTTCTTGTGATCCCGAAGGCACACATCGCATCTGTCGCGGGTGTGAACGAAGAGAACAGCGCTGTCGTCGCGCACATCTTCGAGGTCATTGCCAAGCTCACCAAGGAGAAGGGCATTGAGAGTTACCGCGTCGTGTCCAACATCGGCGAGCAGGCGGGACAGAGCGTGCCGCATCTGCATTTTCATGTTCTCGCCGGCCGCGACATGACTTGGCCTCCGGGCTGATTGTTTTCCCGTAGGGGAAGCGAAATTGGCAGCGCGGCAGCGCTGCATCCATTCCCTGCGCCGCGCAGGGGATGCGGATAAGGGAGGGGTATCTCTTTTTCAAAAAGAGATACCCCTCCCTTATACCCTCCCAGAGAAAATTCACATTGCAAGCGAGCTGCTCGAAGAGCTGCGGCGTTTGCCGATTGCACTGCCCATAGCGCGGCGAAGCCGCGTTTAGCACTGCAATACGATTTGCCTCTGCTACTATCATCCGCTGCCGCTCTGCCTGCAATACGTTTCCCTTTATCTATTTCCTTCTATGGGAATGTTTGCTGGGATGATGGATTCCACCAGACTTTCGTTTAGATGAGGGAGCGTCAGCGAGGATAGAAGTCAGTCAAGTCGTTTAGATAGAACGCCTGGCAGGCATTTCATTCCGCAGGCATAAGAGTTGTTCAAGTCTGAGACTTGCAATGCAAACGCCTTTCTTTTGGACGGTCACACCGCCCGTTTTCTTTCTCGGGAAAGAAAATGGGGGGTGTGGTTCTGCCGCCCGCAGGCGGCATTTTCTTCCTTGCCAAACGGCAAGAATTGTTGTATGCTTACATGCATAATGTGAAGCCGTATGGGTGAAGATTCTCTCGGAAATGTTACCGAATGGTAGCATAAATCCGAGGTGATTTCATGTATTTCCAGCGGCTGGAAGATCTTCGAGTTGACAACGATAAGACGCAGATCGAGATCGCCGAATATCTCAATCTGAATCGCAACGTTTATTGGCGATATGAAAAGGGCGAGCGTGAGATCCCTGTGTGGGCGGTCATCAAGCTCGCCGACTACTACCGCGTCAGCACCGACTACTTGCTCGGGCTGACGGACGACCCTGCGCGCCGATGAGGGTACTGGCGATCTTCTGCGCGGCGTTTGCGGCGGGCGTTGCGCTCTCGCAGTATTTACTGAGTGCGCAGTGGGCGCTCATTTTGTGCGGCGTGTTTGCCGCGGCGGCGCTTGTCATGGGACTTTGTGGCTGCGCAAACAAGCGCGGGGACTGGGCAAAGCGCGCGTTTTTGTGCGCGCTGGGCTTATGCTTTGCGTTCGGGTACAACACGCTTTATGCGCATTTTATCAAAGCGCCGAACGACGCGCTGCTCGGCACGCAGGACACGGTTGAGGTCGAGCTTTTGGGCTATGCCGAGGAGACGAGCCACGGCGCGAAGGTCACGGTGAAGATCCTGAACCGCGGCCTGCCGGGGCGTGCCATCTACTACGGCGACGCGGAGCTTATGGACCTCGAGCCCGGCACGCACGTGACGGCGGAGGCGCTGTTCAACAGCGCGACCGACCCGACGGGGAAGGGACTGCAACTGCGCAACTTCACAGCCAAGGGCGTCTATATCCTGCTCTATCAGCGCGGCGACCCGACTTATGACGACACAAACGCGGGCGCGCTCAAGTATCTGCCGCAGCGCATCGCAAGGACGCTCGGTGAGACCATTGAGCGCAGCTACAGCGAGCGCGAGGGTGCATTTCTGCGGGCGCTGCTGCTGGGCGACAAGAAATATCTCGACGAGGAGGACGCGAGCAACTTATCCGAGGTGGGCCTTTCCCACGTGATGGCCGTCTCGGGTCTGCACTGCTGCTTTCTGGCGTCGCTGATCGGTTCGCTGATGGGCGATAAGCGGAAAAAGCTCCGCTGCGCCGTGACGATCCCACTCATTTTTCTCTATGCGTTCGTCACAGGCCTGACGCCGAGCATCCTGCGCGCGTGCATCATGATCTCGATGGGCATGATCGCGCCGCTTCTGGGGCGCGACAACGACCCGCCGACGTCCATCTCGTTTGCGCTGCTGCTCATTTTACTCAAAAATCCGTTCGCCATCGCAAGCATCAGCTTACAATTATCGTTTTCCGCGGTGTCGGGCATTATCTGGCTGACGCCGAAGCTCACGAAGCGCGCCCACGGCAAGCACAAGCTTGTGCGCGCGGCGCTGCTGTCGTTTTCGACGACGCTCGGCGCGATGGTGTTTTCCACGCCGCTTGCGTGCTACTATTTCGGAACGCTCTCCATCGTGTCGCTTTTGAGCAACCTGCTTTGCCTGTGGCTCGTGAGCGTCGTGTTCGCGCTGGGATTACTTTCGGTACTGATCGCGGCGGCTGTGCCGCAGCTCGGCGCGGCCTGTGCCTTTGTGCCGGCGCTCGGCATTCGCGCCGTGCTCGCCATCGCGGGACTTTTGGAGGAACTGCCGTTCCACGCCATCTATTTCAACACCGCGTTTTCCGTCGCGTGGCTTGCGTACGTGTACGCGATCTTCATTGCCTGCGCGCTGGCAAAGCGCGGGAAGTACCGTTATTTTGCGGCGGTGGGGCTTTCCGTCCTGTCGCTCTTCGCCGCGGCAAAGGTCAATGCCCTACACTATGAACAGGGCGGGCTGAACGTCGTCGCGCTCGACGTGGGGCAGGGGGAGAGCGTGCTGCTCATTTCCGAGGGCCACGCGGCGCTCGTGGATTGCGGCAGCAAAAATTCCTACATCGACGCCGGCGCGATCGCGGCGGACTATCTGCGCTCCGCAGGGGCGACGCTCGACTCCGTGGTGCTGACGCATTATCACGAGGACCACGCCAACGGCCTTGCCGCGCTCTTTGCGCGCGTGGATGTCGATACCATCTACCTTGCCGATATCGACGCGGGCGAGGGTGACCGCGATGAGGTCGAAGCGCTCGCCGAGCGCTACGGCGTGAACATCCACTATGTCACCGAGGTGATAGAGGTCACGAACGGCGCGTCGACAATGAGCATCTATCCGCCGCTCGGCGAGAAGGGCGCAAACGAGCTGGGCCTGACGATTTTGTGCTCGCTCGGCGACTTCGACACGCTCATCACCGGCGATATGGACGCGAAAACCGAGACGAAGCTCGTCGAGACCTATGATTTACCGGATATCGAAGTGCTGCTCGTCGGACATCACGGCTCGAAGTATTCCACCGGTACGACGCTGCTCGAATCGGTGACGCCGGAGGCCGGCGTCATCAGCGTGGGCGACAACAGCTACGGCCATCCGACCGAGGAGGCGCTGCTGCGCCTGACGGACGCGGGCATGACGGTCTACCGCACGGACATGCAGGGCAATATATTGATCACAGTGGACTGAGAGGACTTCATGGCAGAGAGAAAAACGCCCAACAAGGGCTATCAGAAATTGAAAAGCGACCTGAGCGCGGGCAATATCGGTCAGGTCTACATCTTTTACGGCGAGGAGAGCTATCTGCGCGAATACTACCTCGGCGAGATCAAAAAAAAGCTCGTTCCCGCGGGCTTTGAGGAGTTCAACTACCACCGCCTGAGCGGCAAGACGCTGACGATGCAGGAGCTGAACGAGGCGGTCGAGGCGATGCCGATGATGGCCGAGCGCACGCTCATCGTGGTAACGGACTGTGACCTTTTTAAGCTCCCCGAGGAGCAGCGCACGGCACTCATCGCGCTGCTCAATGACTTTCCGCCGTACTGCTGCCTCGTGTTTGTGTATGATCTCATTGAGTATAAGCCGAGCAAGACCTATAAAAAGCTCTATGAGGCGCTCGACAAAAACGCACAGAGCGTCAAGTTCGAGGCACAGGAGCGCAGCGACCTCATCAATTGGATCGGGCGGCGCTTCCGCGCGCTCGGTAAGGGTATCGACGCGCAGACGGCGGAGCATCTGATCTTCACCTGCGGCGCGCTGATGACCGGCCTTGTGCCGGAGATCGAGAAGATCGGCGCCTACGCCAAGGGAAAGAACATCACGACCGACGACATCAACGCCGTGGCCGATCCTGTGCTCGACGCGGTGGTGTTCGATATGACGAACGCCATCACGAAGCGCGACTACGGCCGCGCGTCGGAGCTTTTGGGTCAGCTGCTCAAAAAGCAGGAGGAGCCGTTTGTGATCTTGGCCGTTATCAGCAAGGAGCTGCGGCGCATCTACACCGCGCGCATCGCGCTCGACAACGGCAAGGACAAGCTCTGGCTCATGGAGCTGTGGGGGATGCGGTCAGACTATCCCGCGCGCTTACTGATGGAGGCGGCGCGCAAAACGACGAGCGAGTGGTGCAGCCAGAGCCTTCTCATGTGCCAGCGGCTCGACCAACGCATGAAGAGTGAAAAGGGCATCGACAGCGAGGGTGAGCTCAAGCTGCTGCTGATGCGCCTTGCACAGGGGAAGTGAATCTATGGCAAAGCCGAAGGTAAAGGAAGTCATCGTCGTTGAGGGGCGGTACGACAAAAACACGCTCTCGCAGGTCGTGGACGCGGTCATCGTGGAGCTCGGCGGCTTCGCCGTGTTCAACGACAAGGAAAAGCAGGCCTTTTTGCGAAAGCTCGCCAAGGAGCGGGGCATCATCCTCTTCACCGACCCCGACGGCGCGGGATTCGTGATCCGTAACCGCGTCAAGGGCAATATCCCCGAGGGTCGTGTGCTGCAAGCCTACGTACCGGACATCTACGGCAAGGAGAAGCGCAAGCGCAAGGGCGGCAAGGAGGGCAAGCTCGGCGTCGAGGGCATGAAGCCGGAAATTTTGCTTGACGCCCTCCGCCGTGCGGGCGCGACCATTGATGAAAAAAGCACTGTAAAGGGAAAATCCATCACAAAAGCAGACCTCTATGACCTGGGCCTGATCGGCCCGGACAGCGTGGAAAAGCGCAAAGCGCTGTGCAAAAGGCTGGAGCTGCCGGAGCATTTGAGCACAAATGCGCTGGTGGAGGTGCTCAATTTGCTGATGAGCAGGGAAGAGCTTGAAAAGCTCTTCCAATGAAGAGCGAAATTATCCCTGCGTGCCAGCAGGGAACGGGGCAAAGGGGGCTGTTCTCTTTCACAAAAGAGAACAGCCCCCTTTAAATCCCCCAAGAGAAAGGTTTTGACATTGCGAGATTGGGGCTTGAAGAGGTGCACAGCCTGCGGAATCGGGAGCCTGCGTGGCAGCATCGCATCGCTCGCTGCCATTGGCGCTGTGATACGACTTGCCTCTGCTCCTATTATCCGCTGCCGCGCTGCTGATCTCGTTTTGGTACAGCCTAATCACCGTCTACCGATAGTGCGTATATTGCGGCGAGCGCCAGCAATGCCGCCTTGGCAGGCAATGGCAAGTTTGTACAAATCTGAAGTAGTCGGAAATTGCGTAAGGGTAACGAATTGCAGGCAAAGCGACAGCGAAAATAGAAGTAGGCCAAATCGTATAGAAGAACTAAACGCGGCAACGCCGCGCGCAGGTATTTCCATTCCGGAGGCATCAAGGTCATTCAAGCCCGCGACTGCCAATCTAAACGCCTTTCTCTTGGGGTTCCAAAGGGGATATTCTCTTTCGCGAAAGAGAATATCCCCTTTGTCCCGCACCCCTGCGCGGCCGCAGGGAATCTGCAAGCATATTATGCTTGCAATAACTCCCAATACGGGATATAATATTTCATTATTTTGTCTGCCTCACAGCAGACGCGAAGAAAGGAATGGATCATATGGCTGAGGAAGTCAAGACTGCCGCCGCTGAGGGCGAATCCGGCAGCAAAAATTTTATCGACGCCTTCATCGAAGAAGACATCGCGGAGGGTGGGCGCTTCCAGGGCCAGCAGGTCCACACCCGTTTTCCGCCGGAGCCGAACGGCTATCTGCACATCGGCCA
>ERZ772882.422-NODE-422-length-56099-cov-16.775730_pt1 | contig 56099 bp, 96 predicted proteins | sample MGYA00580576_ERZ772882 | MGnify/ENA primary metagenome ERZ772882 (study PRJEB29015, sample SAMEA2737658) | human gut metagenome | biome: human gut; feature: human-associated habitat; material: faeces | place: China | collected 2012 ... | reverse complement strand
AAAGGAAGACGGAACAACAGCCAAGTTCTATCCAGATGGATACGCTACGCTGATTCCTAATGGACAGCTTGGAAATACTTGGTACGGAACTACACCGGAAGAGAGAACGCTTATGGGTAGTGGCGAAGCAGATGTTTCTATTGTAAATACTGGTGTTGCTGTTGCGGTATCTACAACAAATGACCCAGTACATACAAAAACTACTGTTTCAGAGATTGTTCTTCCGTCTTACGAAAGAATGGACAGCACCTATGTAATCAAGTGTTACTAGGAGGTGTGGTATGGTTTTTGACCATAAAGTTAAATATAACGGAGTCTGGTATATGCCGGGAGAAGAGATTAAAAATGAGGTAGACGAGAAGAAGACGTCTACCTTTTCTGATATTCCGAAATATACAAAAACAGACATTAACAGAATGAATGTTGAATCATTGAGACAGCTTGCAAAAGAAAATAATGTTCCGAATGCCGAAAACATGACTGGACAGGATTTGAAAACGTATTTAATTACGCTGTTTGAGTTGTAGTAAGGAGATTGAACATGGGAGTGGCAGAAAAGGTTAAGGCTAAAGCAACTGCATATTTTGAAGAACAACCGGAATTGGCAGGTGAGTCACCATCTACCCTTTTAGTTGATTTTGTCATTGAAAAATATAAGGATTTGCGTAATTATCCAAAATATTTTACGGATGCACAAATAGAAGAAGATATTGAAAAACATATATCTACGATTGCAACGGCTGTGGTTGACTTAAAAATGAAAGAAGGAGCAGAGGGTGAAACCTCACACTCAGAAAATTCAACAAGCCGAACTTATGAGAATGCCTATATTTCCAAATCAATTTTTCATGGTATTTATTCTTATGTAAATACTTTTTAAAGACGATTGTGCGTGGCTACGGCCGCAGGGTGCTTGCATTAATTGGTGGTGGGCGTGCAAGCAATTGTTAATTAAAAGAGCGGGGTGCTTAAATGACAGAATGGAGTGTAGTTGGCGTCATTGTGGTTCTTGTTGGTCTATTTTTTGCGATATATACGCCAATATCAAAAAATACTAAAGAGAACACGAAAGCAATGACAGAGCTTACAGTTACAATGCGAATTATCGGAGACCAATTATCAAAGTTTGATGAAGATAATTCAAAATCGCACAAAAGAATCTGGGAACACAACGATCATCAGGATCATATACTGAATGACCATGAAACCAGATTGCAGATTATTGAAAAAGACAGTGAAAGAGGTGAGATGTAATGGATATTTCACAGGTTGGAACAGTACTTGCCATTGTGGTAATTACTTATTTAATTGGACTTGGAGCAAAGCTTGTTCCGGGAATCAAGGATAATTTTATTCCGGTTATTGTCGGAGCTGCTGGCGGAGCACTTGGAATTGTTGGAATGTATGTAATCGCAGATTTTCCGGCAACAGATGTTCTAAATGCTATTGCAGTAGGAATTGTTTCCGGTCTGGCATCTACAGGAGTACATCAGGCATATAAGCAGACAAAGAAGGTGGCTTCTAATGAGGATGCTAAACAGAAATAAGCAGAGAATGAAATACTATGTCAATGGTAAGAAAGTACCGATATACGATACGGACGATGATGGAAATATCAAGTACATTATAGTTGACGGAGAGAGAGTCCCTGTCGAAACAGGGGAATATCAGATTGTCGATGAAAAGTTAGTTGATTTTAAAGCTAACATAAATTCAACGCTTACAGAAGCCTTTATTAAGGCGTTTGGAGTGGATGATTCATCAGATAAGGCAACTATCGTATGTGCAAAGAATAAGCTCCCATTAAAGGCGGGGATGCGTATATGGCGAAATTCAGAAGTTGGGTATAGTGAGGACGGAAGTATTGATATTGATTCTGCGGATTATGTGGTAGTAGCTGCTAATGATGAAGCACTGAATGAGGACTCATTCTTGTTGAAAAAGGTGGCGAAATAATGGGAAAGACTAAGATTAGAATGGATTTGTCTGTAGAAAGCATACAAAGTGCAATTAATCAGTTAGAACAATATAAAATAACTTTTATGCGAAAAGTTGAAGTTTTTACAGAAAGACTTGCTGAGTATGGAAATTCTATTGCACTAGAAAAAATTGCAGAGTCACCAATCGGAAAAACAGTAGTTTTGAGAAGCGAAAAAACTGTGATGGATGCTGGGTGTAAAATGGCACTTATTGCTGTTGGGCAGACGCACGAAGCAGAAGGATATGCGCCATTTAATACATTGCTTGCTATAGAGTTCGGAGCTGGTATTTATTATAATCCGATTCCTAATCCAAAAGCTAATGACCTTGGATATGGCGTTGGTACATTTCCCGGCCAGATTCATGCGTTTGAAGATGGTTGGTATTACCTCGGATTGGATGACAAGTGGCATTATACGCATGGCGTAAAAGCTACTATGCCCATGTATAGTGCAACCGTAGCGATCATCCAAGATGTTAAAAAAATAGCAAAAGAGGTGTTCGGGTAATGGACAATTCATGGGCGTTTGATCTTGAAACAAAATTGTTTTCGGTTATTAAGCGAAAGACAGAAAATAAATTAAAAGTTTTATATCCTCAAATTTTTTATACTACGACAGACAATCCGAAAGACGGAGATGTTCATTATCCTACGGTGTATATGCATGAATTGTCAGGCGTAGAGTCTGCAAGAAATACTGAGGGAAATGAAATAAATGGAATATTATATTCCATGCAAATCGAAGTAACAACAAACAAATCCCAGAAAGTAGCAAAATCAGTTTTGCAAGAAATTGCATTTGCGTTTAAAAGCATGGGATTTGAAATACAAACTTTTCCAGAATCATCTAATGGAGACAACTATTACAGAAGTGTAATGCGTGTCAGAAAAATGATAGGAAGAAGCGATACTTTGTAACAGAGCCAAAAGGCTCTTTTTTTATTACAGAAAGGCGGGAAGCAAATGGCTTCAACAGGTTTTAAGGCAAGAGTTATTTTTTCTGAATTTGAAGGAAATGTAACTGATGAGATTGATTTTACCGGTTCATACAAGTTGCTTGTAAAAGCAAAAAGTATTCCTGCACCAGTTGGCGCACCGAATACTGTAGAGTCTACAACTCTTGAAGACGATGCTCAAACATTTGAAATGGGTATTAAAACATCGGATTCAAAGGAAGTAACTGGAAACCTTGAAAAAGAATATTTACAGGCTATCAATAAGCTTGCTGGTAAAAAGGTTAAAATCATACAGCTGTATGGAACTGACGGCATTGGTGGCGTTGCAAAATATGCATATATTGGACAGGTTATTGCCACTCCATCTGATGTTGGTGGTACTGATGAAATTCTTGAAATGTCAGCAACTATTATTCCAAATAGCGTAGCAACGGATGTTACAGACAAATTGACTGTAGCTGATGATGGAAGTGGAACGTTTACAGTGACAAAGGCGGGGATGTAAGTTCTGCTTCTAAGTCAGCGGGAACGCAGAACTTAACAACCGATGCTGACGATTTGATCTAGCTAATACGGGAGGGGCGGTCTACGGACTGCCCCCTTCCTAATTTTTAGAGGAAGGGAAAATTATAATGAAGAAAATTAAAATTGGTAACAAAGAATACACAATGGAATTTACTTTTGCGGCTGCTGAATGTAGAGAATGTGTTCAGAAAATGTTTTGGCTAATCTCTGGTGCATATATGTACAAGAGATTAGACGAATCTGACGATGACAAGAAACGCGCAGAAAAATATGCAATGCTTGACGGAAGCGCAGATATGATGGCTGAGATTCCTCATGTATGTAAGTCTGCTTTTTACGCGGGTCTTCTGGAAAATCATGAGGAAATTACAGAAGAAGAATCTAAAAGCCTTATGAAGCAGTATATGAAAGAAAAGAAAATTTCATTTTTTAAATTATACGAAGAACTTAAGAAAGTAATGGAAGAAGATGGTTTTTTCGACCTGTCCGGTCTAACGGAAATGCTCAATACAATGGGGCAGGGAGCACAGGAGAATGCGGAAGAGAAGATCAAAAAGATTCCGCAGGATCACAAGAAGAAGTCGACTTCCACGAACTAATATGGAAAGAATACTTAGTAGGAGCGTTGACGATAGGCGTTGATTATGATACGTTTTGGCATCTGACACCGGCTAAGTTAGATATATTTGTTTCTGCACATAACAACAAAAAGAGACAAAAAGACTGGGAATCATGGATTAACGGTCAATATACTCTTCGCGCGGTAAGTGTCGCAATTGACCAAGCTATGAATGGCAAGAAGTCAAAATTAGAATATTTTGGCGAACCTGTTTTATGGAAATTTATGGATGAATCAGAATTAACCGAAGAAGAGCGAGAAAAACGCGAAATGGATGCTGAGATAGCAAAAATGAAACAATGGATTGCTAACGATCAAGCAAGGGGATTGCCAGAAACAAAAGTAATTTAAAAGAGGGTATTACCCTCTTTTTTTATGGGGGTTAAGGAATGGCAGGAACACCAATAGATAGTCTTGAACTTCAAATCCAATCAAATGCAAAAGGTGCTGCGGCCGGGTTGGATAATATGGTTTCGAAATTGCAGAATCTTGCCAGTGCAGTAGCTTCTGTTGATACTCACAGAATGTCAGGGATTGCAACTGCTGAACGAAATATTGCTGATGCTTCTGTGGGATTCAAAGGGGGACGATCAAATGAAATTCGTTCGTTAGCAAGTGCACTTAATAGCTTTGATAAAGTGAATACGGGTGCTGTTTATTCATCTGCAAATGCAATAGAAAAACTTGCTGGAAGTATGGCGCAGATTTCATCAGTTAATTTTAATGCGCAGGGAATTATTAATGCTGCAATGGCTCTTAATAAGCTTGGCGGTGTAAAAGCTATTTCCGGAACATCAAATTTACAGTCTGTAAAAAATGATTTGATTTCTTTTGCACAAGGTCTTAATTCTGTGGGTACTGTAAATTTTGATGTTACAAATTTAGTATCTGTTATAAATAGTATTTCAAGGCTTGGCGGAAAGTCAGCTACAAATGCGGTTGCAAATTTGCCTGCTATAAGTAAACAATTGCTGTCGTTCATATCAAGCATGAACGGACTGCAATCCCTTACGTTTGATACCACAGGTCTTACGAGCCTTGTATCAGCGTTGAGTAAGCTTGGGGGAAAGTCGGCTACTGCGGCGGTTACAACAATTCCGTTGCTGACGAAAGAGTTAATGAGTATGATGTCCACTCTTTCGAGAGCACCATATGTCAGTCAAAATATCATACAAATGACAAATGCACTGGCTAATCTGGCAAGCAACGGAAATAAAGTTGGAGTAGCTTCTGCGAAAATCAGCAATGGATTTAATCTAATGAACAGAAGTGCAAAAAGCTCTACCGGCCATTGGAAAGGTCTAACCTCTGCAATTGGTAGCTTTTACGCAAAGTATTTCTTGGTTATAAGGGCAATTAGGTTACTTGGGAAAGCGGTTGATTATTCTTCGCAGCTTACTGAGGTACAGAATGTTGTAGACACAACATTCGGGAATATGTCTCAGAAAATGAATGATTTTGCGGCTACTGCGATTCAGACATACGGCATGTCAGAACTTTCGGCTAAACAGTTCGGAAGTAGATTTCAAGCGATGGGAACCGCAATGGGAATTGATAAAAGCTCCATCGGTGCCGCAAATGATTTTCTGAGCAAGCAGACAAACGGGTATATTAGCGCATCTGACTCGATGGCTGATATGTCTATCAATTTGACCAGATTGACAGCAGATTTAGCATCGTTCTACGATGTAGAACAGAAAGATGTAGCAGAAGATTTACAGTCCATTTTTACGGGACAGACAAGACCTCTTAGAGCGTATGGTCTTGACCTTACACAGGCAACATTGAAAGAGTGGGCAATGAAAAATGGACTTGACGCAGACATAGATTCCATGTCTCAAGCTCAAAAGACTCTGCTTAGATATCAATACGTGCTTGCGAATACAACAGCTGCACAAGGAGATTTCGCCAGGACGAGCGATACATGGGCGAATCAAATACGAATCCTGAAGCAAGAATTTATCCAGTTCGGAAGTATCGTAGGAAAAGGTGTTATTGCGGCGTTCAAGCCTTTTATCAAAGGTATGAATAATGTAATGCTGAAAGTCATTGGATTCACAGAAAATGTGTTAAATGCACTTGGTCAGATATTCGGATGGAAATATGAAATTTCAGCCGGAAGTCTTGATGATGACCTTGGAGACTCAGCAGATGCAATGGGAAATCTTTCTGATGGTGCAGGAAATACAGCTTCTGGAATAAAAGACGCTACAGATGCGGCTAAGAAGTTTAAGTCAGTAGTTCTTGGAATCGATGAATTGAATTTGAATGAGCCAGATACAGACAGCGGTTCTGGTTCTGGTGGAAGCGGTGGTTCTGGCGGCAGTTCTGGAAGCGGAAGTGGAGCTGGTAGCGGGGGAAACACAGGACTTAGCATCGAGAAGAAGGAACTGAAGCCATATGAAAGCGATATTAAGACTTTGTATCAGCTAGGTAATTATATTTCAAATGCATTGTCTGATACGCTTGAGGGAATAGACTGGAACGCTATTTACAAAAAAGCTGAAAACTTTGGAAGTGGATTAGCTGATTTTCTGAATGGTCTAATCACACCAAGACTGTTTTATGATGTTGGACAGTCTATTGCTAATTCTTTGAATACAGCCTTACATGCGGTTAATGCATTTGCGGTTTCATTTAATTGGTCTGGGCTCGGAGAATCGTTAATGTCTAGCATTAGAGGATTTTTTGAGAACTGGGATGCAAAATTAACAGGCAAAACATTTAGCAATCTTGCAATAGGTATCTTGAAAGGTGCAACAGCAGCTTGTAAGGATATGAAAGATAATCATTTCGGTAAAACTGTTGCACAAAAACTGGTTGACTTTGTGAGCGGCGTGGATTGGAAAAGTCTTACTTGGAATTTGGGAGGATTTTTTGTAGCGTTGGTAGAGTCCCTTGCCACTACAGAAATGGAATTCCGGTTTACTCTTATCGATGCTGTAATTGGAGGGCTTGCAGATTCGTTCAAAGATGCTGATACGTGGCTTCAAGATTCTCTCGGTAATATGAGCACACAATTAGATCAGTTTAAAGGTGATTGCGTTAAAGTATGGGAAAATATAAGCTCTGGAATACACGAAAAATATTTAGATATTTCTTCGGGAGCTAGTGAAGCATGGGATAACATTAAAACTACATTTGCTTCGGCACCGTTGTATTTTGGAGAAAAATGGGAAGGAATTAAAAATTATTTTTCCCGCGTCCCGTCTTGGTTTGGAGAAGTGTTTAGTGACGCGTATGATGAAACAAAAAACGCGTGGGCATTTGTCGGCACATGGGCTTCTGAAAAATGGAATCAGATTAAAGCGCCATTCAAAAGTGTAAAAAAATGGTTTTCTGATGCATTTCAAACTGCATACGATTCTGTAAAACAAATTTGGAAAGGAATTGGAAAATTCTTTGCTGGTGTCGCAAATGATATAATTTCTCCGATTGGAAATGCAGTAAATGGAATTATTAGCGGTGTGAACTGGGTGCTTTCAAAAGTTGGGTCAAAGACAAGGCTAGACAAGTGGAGCGTTCCTAGATTTGCTAGTGGTGCGGATGGACTTCCGCAAGATACTGTTGGTATGGTTAATGACCAACCTGGAAACACTTACAAGGAAATGATTGTTCCAAAAAATGGAGAACCGTTTATTCCAAAAGGAAGAAACGTAGTTCTTCCAATGGAAAAGGGAACAAAAATTATGCCGGCAGACCAGACTAAAGCGTTGATGCAAAGTGTTGGCGTTCCTCGTTTTGCTGGTGGTATCGGACAATTCTTTAACAATGCGTGGGAGTCTGCAAAGGACATTGTGGGCGGTATTGCTGATTATATTTCCCATCCAGATAAATTATTGCAGATAGCACTTAATAAATTTGTTGATATATCAAATTTTGTGCATCCGATATCTGATATTGCTGGTGGCGTAGTAAAAACTACATTCAATTCCATTAAGGACTACATCAAGGGAAAACTGGATGCATTCGTTCCGAAAGTAACTTATTCACCATCAGGTGGTGTTGAGCAATGGAGAGCTGTTGCTACACAGGCATTAAGGATAACCAATCAATTAAGTGATGCAAATATTAATGCATTACTTAATCAGATGAAACATGAGTCTGGTGGTAACCCAAATGCTATAAACAACTGGGATATAAACGCAAAAAACGGAACTCCGTCAAAAGGATTGATGCAGGTTATCGACCCTACATTTAGGGCATATGCTTTAGCACCGTATAATACTAACATTTACGATCCGTTGTCCAATATGATTGCCGCTATTCGCTATACTGTATCTAGGTACGGAAGTCTGTATAACGGTTGGACTAAGAGGGGATATATCGGATATAAAACTGGTATCGGTGCAATTTCATTGTCTGATTTACCGAAATATTCTGTTGGTGGATTTCCGGAAGATGGATTGTTTATGGCAAACAGAAAGGAACTTGTCGGACAGTTTAATGGAAGAAATGCTGTTGTTAATAATTATCAGATTGAATCAGGAATTGAGAAAGCGGTATATAATGGCTATATGAGAGCACATGCACAAGATACAAGAGAAGTATCTGTGCTTGAAGAGATTCTAACAGCAGTTAGAGAGGGAAAGACAATATCTATAGATGGTCGTGAGATTGTACGTGTGTACGATTCCAGAAAGGCTAGAAATGGATATGCATTTACTTAGAGGGATGGCGTCAAAACCATCTCTCTTTTTTTAGGAGGTACAGACATGGCATTATCATCTTTTTTAAATGTGAATGGATATGATTTTCCGCCTCCAAGACGAGGACTTTCGTGGACAATTTCTACTACTGTAAATGCCGGAAGAAATGCTAACAATGCAGTTATCGGAGATAGAGTAGGAAGAGATTTATATAAATTAGACAATATGGAATGGGTTGGACTTACTCCAAAGCAAAGAGAAATGATGCTGAAAGCAATCGAACCATTTTATGTGCCGGTTACATTTGAAGATATGAAGAAGCCAGGGCATCCAATTACAATTATCATGTATCCAGGAGATAGAAGCGGAAGCCCTCTATTTGTAGATAAATTGACACATATGGTGTTACAGGATGAAACTTTGAAATTCAATCTCATAGATACTGGGCGGTGATGGTATGCAGGCAGTGAGTGACGCTTATATTGAGTCAATGAGCGAACCTTTTCGTAATAGGGGATATATTAAAGGCTCGATAGGAATTATCAACTCAGAAGCGCAAAATAACGCTGTGGCAAATGATAAAAACAATAATTTTACGTATTTTTCAAATACAAAAAAACCATTTACGTCTTATTCGGTAAGCCAGTTATATGCTACCACAGAACAGGATTTTTCAAAATTGGACGGATCCATGTATTTTTTACCAAAAGAAGATTCGGGACTTACATTTTATAACAACGGAATGGTCACGGAAGATTTGCTTGGTGCTATTCGAATATCGTTTGGAGAATATGATTCTCTGGATATTAAAGGAATGACAATTAATTTTGGTGTTTGTTATCCGTCAGAGCTTACGATAACAAACGGAAAAGTAAGTTATGATTATACGAATGACAATAAATTGTTTGTAACAGAAGACGTATTTGACGATACATCATATATTGTGATACAGCCTAAGAAAATGGTAAATGGTCAAGGAAGACTAAGAATTTATAAGATTGAATTTGGAGTTGTGGATTCATTTGGAAATGATGAATTAATCTCTTGCTCAATTAATGAGTTTGTGTCTTCGACAGCAGAAACATTGCCAAGTAAAGATGTTGAAATTATCCTTGATAACCAAAATTCATACTATGATGTAGATAACGAATCAAGTGCTATTGGATATTTGGAACTTGGCCAGGAAGTGAAAATATCGTTCGGGTATGATGTTACTGGTAATGGTGATATTGAATGGTTGCCAGAAATGTTGACTTATCTAAAAAGTTGGAGTGCAAGTGATACGCAAGTACAATTTATTTGCACTGATCTGTTTGATAATATGGAGGGTATCTATTATAGAGGACTTTACCGACAAGACGGAATTTCGTTGTATGACCTTGCAGTGGATGTATTTAGCGATGCTGGATATAGCAGTGACCAGTATTATATTGACGGGTATCTGAAGAATATTATGGTGTATAATCCGATGCCAGCAGTTAAGCATTCAGAAGCGTTACAGATTATAGCAAATGCAGGAAGATGTGCGTTGTATGATGACAGAGATGGAAGAATACATTTACAAGCATCGTTCATACCGGATATGACTGCTACATCCAATGGAGAGACGGTATATAGCAAAATATCAAATGTGTTGATTGATAGCAAAAAAACGGCGTATGCGGTAACAAGTAATGATTTTTCAGTGCTTGACGGTAGCGTATTGTTTATGCCAGAAGATAAACAGGAGTATGCAGATAATACCGGATATGTCAGCAATCAGTGTGCTGATGAAAACGGAGATTTTGAAGAAAACCCGGTTATTACCATTGATTTGGAATCTGGATTTGTAGCATATGGACTAAAAATAGATTTTAGAAGTGTGATCCCACAAGAGTTTAAGGTTACAACGTATTATAACGGAGTAAAAGTAGAACAGATTACAGAAAAACCGACAGGTGTTCATTTTGAGACTCAGAGACGATTTGAAATGTTTGACAAGATGGAAATTGAGTTTTTCAAAGGATATCCAAACAGTCGAGTGTTCATTGACAATATTAAGGTTGGAGATGTTACTAATTATCATTTGAAAAGAGATTTCTTGTTAGAGTCTCCGACTGCAACCAGACAAGATAAGCTAAAGTCTATTTCAATTATCAGAAATATATATTCCGAATCTACAGAAGAAAAGGATTTGGCACAAGAGGATGTTGAGTTGAGTGTTGGAAATACCACTCATATAGTATATTTCAATGACGCATCTTACGGATTGTCTGCTACTGTTGAGGAAAATCAAACAATAAAAGCAACAATTACAGAGAGCAGTAATTATTATGCAGTAATATCTTTTAGTGGTGTCACTAAAGACGTAACGGTAAAATTGAAAGTGACTGGAAGAGAGTATTCCGTAGAAGAAAATCCATACAGTGTTAATCATAATAAAAACGGAACAGATATGGAATGGAACAATCCGCTTATAAGTACGATTCCACAGGCACGAGATTTGGAAGAATGGCTTGCGGAGTACTATCTTGGACGTGTTGAATATGAATTTAAGTGGCGTGGCGACCCAAGAACAGATGCGAACGACCTGTTTTATTTTGAATTAAAAGATGGTAGAGAGCAGATGATTCGTGCCTATGAAAATAGCATATCATTTAGAGGATCATGGTCTGGAAAGATAAAATCAAGGGCGGTGGTGATATAAATGGCTTGGATTAATCCAAAAACCGATTGGACAAAAAATGATAGATTTAACTATTCTGATTACAATAGAATAAAAAATAATCTTAATTATTTGCATGAAAAAACAGAACAGATTGTTAAACCTGTAGATATAGGAGATATGGGAGAAGATATCACATCTTATTTGAGCTATTGGGATGTAAATGTATTTAATCTTTTTGAGAAGAATCTTGATGCAATAGCAAAGGCTTCTTATGGGAAAGATTATGGTTATTCACAGACGTTTTATCCAAATGGGATGTTTATCAAATATGATGAATTAAATCGTATAGAGTCCGCCTGTCTTGATATATATAACATGTTAATGGCACAAGAAGCTGGACTCAGAAAGATACCGTTTGTTCTTGGAAGATTTAGGGAGGTGCGTATTTAATGGCAAAACAAACGTTGCCAACAAATTATAAAGATGATGTTCTGGCAACATCGATGGGCAAAAAAAGGCGTTACAATCTTATTCAAAACGATGACGGAACGATATCACTTGAAGATGCAACTGAGTATACTCAAGTGGGCAACAATTATGGTGCAGCACAGCTAAATGCTACAAATCAAGCGGTTAATGAAAGCGTTGACCAGGCTAAAATAATTGATTCTTTGGATGATATATCAGCTAACACTCAGCCAGGAATGGTTGCCGGAGCGTTGGCGGTTGCTGAATTAGATGAAAATATTGCAAATAAAACGTACCGCAAAAAAGTGTTATTGCAATATTTTGACACAAACTGGATGTATGCCAAGATTAACGTTGGCAAGCGATTTGCTGGTACAGTTCCAATTGTTTCTTTGATGTACCTAAGCGGCACTGCAATCCCTAATGCAATTAATGTATCTGCTGAACAAGTAAAAAGTAATGGAGAGACAATTATATGGGCATATGGTAGTGGATTCGTATCTGCACATGTCTTATATGCAATGATTGATTGCAGATCTGACTAAATAATACCGTAGATCTCACACATAATCCTATCTACGCCAGGACATCCAGTGGATACCAAAGCATGCGATCCGATGACATAAAATCGGAATACAAACAAAGTATACTTGCTCCAATTTGGAAACATTTCTGTGGCTGTTTTCTTGCTAGCCAACTTGCCGGATCACAGCAATTCATGGTGAAAAAGCTTGGCTTATTACCATTTAATTCAGCAACTTTATCGGGCAAATCTTTGTTTTTTATAGTAAATCGGACATGTTTTTAATAAAAGGAGTGTAAAAATGGAGACAAAAATAACTACAGTAAGTCTTGCTGCGAAAGAAGATAAATACTATGCGGATAAAACACTGTACCAATGGAACTATGGTCAGATACTACGGATTGTAGATGCAGACCTTCCGATGGTTGTTGAAGTCGGATTTTCAACTACAGAAAAATCAGGAAATTCAGACGTGCGGGTTGGATCCACTAACAACGGTGTTACTACGGTAGCAATTCCGAATAAGTTATTTGAAGAAGAACGGAGTACTGATTATAGTATTTATGCATTTGTGTATGTTACTGATGAAAATTCTGGAACAACGGTGCATGAGATTGTTATTCCAGTAAAGGCAAGAGCGAAACAGGGTGACCCATCAGAAGACCCAAGCATAGATCCAAGCATTTTTGAAGATGCTATTAATGCGGTAAATGCATCTGCGGAGCGTGCTGAAACAGCTGAAAAGTCAGCAAAGGAATCAGCGGATAAAGCAAAGGAATATGCCGAGAGTGCCGGGAAAAGCAAAGAAGACGTAGAAAAGGCAAGAGATAGTGCAATCTCAGCTATCGGTATAGAAAAAGAAAGCGCACTGAGAGGCATTGAAAGCAAGACAGTGGAGTCGTTGCAGAAGATTCAGAGCCAGACGGAAGCGTCTCAGAACAGTATCAAGCAGTCCATAGCTGATGCAACCAAAAAAAAGACAGAGCTTGACGGTGCTATCAGCAATGCCACGGATGCAAAAGGGAATCTGGACAAGGCTGTACAGTCGGCTGGGAATGCAAAGACAGAGCTTGATACATCAGTCGGAAACGCCGGAGAAGTTAAGACGGCATTAGACACCACAGTAGAACAGGCGAACACCGTAGACGCGTCATTAAAAGAGCAAATCGGATCAGCCGAGCAAATACAGGCAAATGTTGAGCAGATTGGAAAGAACACACAAGCTATTAGTTCGCTAAATGAAGATATAGCTGACTTAAAAGATAAGAAAATCACCAAATTTTACGCCAGTAATCAAGGGGAGACGCATCTGGCAGATTCGGATAATGGCAAGATTCAGGATATGATAATATATGGGAGGTCAAGTCAATTTACAACTACTGGTAAGAATTTATTGAAATATCCGTATATAGAAACAACTAAAACGTCTCTAGGCATAACGTTCACAGATAACAAAGACGGAAGTATTAATGTTAGTGGAACTGCCACAGGGACAGCTTATTACAATTTATATTCGAATCGTGACGGCAAACGTTTAACACTTGCAAGCGGAACGTATAAGCTAGTTACAAAAGGGAGAAGCAGGTGCGATGTAACTGTGAACAATGGTGTAATTTCTGCAAAAAACGAAGGAACATTCACGATCACAGAAGGGCACAATGAAATCTATTGTTATATTGCAATACAGGAAGGTTTAGCAGTAGATGAAACAATCTATCCTATGATTCAATTAGCATCTATTACAGATGAATCTTACGAGCCTTACACTGGTGGCAAGCCGTCCCCAAGCCCTAGCTATCCGCAGGAGATTAAGAGTGTTGGTGATAGTGGAAGTGTCGCGGTGAAAGTGACGGGGAAAAATATCCTTGATATGAAGAAAAGTAGAGAATCTATCACAAACAGTGGTGTGACATATGCTCGTAATGCGGATTATTCTTTTACTAGAACTGGAACTGCTACAGATTCTATAGGCAATGTGTGGATGGCAGGTGGTTACATGGTAGAACCTAATGCCGATTTGTCTAATGTTTTCTGCGTCCTATTAAAGGGTGTAACGTACAGTATCAAAGATTGCGTTTTAATAGCCCGTTCTCCTAATGGCAAAGCATTAGTAGCAAGAAATGAAAACTTTGTACCTACGCAAGACATGTATATTACTGGCGTGCGTAACGAAAATTTTATAATAAATAAAACCTACAACGATATCGTTTACCCGGCTGTTTATGTTGGAGCAAAGGCGTTGCAGTATGAACCCTACCGTGAACAGCTTCTCACACTTCCATACACATTAAATGCAATTCCAGTCTCAAGCGATGGCAATGTGACGATTGACGGTCAGCAGTATATTGCGGATAGAGTTGTGGAAAAAGACGGTGTATTTGGCATCGAAAGAAATACCGCAATAGATGTACCAGTGTTAACTAAAACATTAAGAGAAACACCTGATATGAAAGGAAGGTTTGTACAAGATGGTGCATTCAAAAAAATTTTTACACCATTTTATGAATCGCTGGTAAATATCGGTTATAGCAAAATATGGGGTGTCGCGGGAAGTGCAATTGACAAATGGATATTCGGAGTAAATAAAGCGAATTTCTACATATCACCGCCTAAGGACCTGAATTACACCTTAGAGGATATATTTAATGCTCTAAAAGATTTAAATATAAAAGTTTATGGAGCTTTATTAGTACCGTTTTTTGAGCCTCTTCCGGGGGGTATACAAGCTAAATTGCGAACCCTTGTCACCAACTACCCAGTAACCAACATCTCCGTCACATCCGACCAGTTAGACGGATATACAGTATTTAACTACCCGATTAGCATGGCTAATGGATGGAACTATGTAAAACAGCAACTCAACGACAATCGTGATTATATCTATGACATGGATATACAATCAGCAGAAGCCTATGTTAACAGTGAATATGCAGTAGCATTAACAGAATTGGAGGTATGATTATGTTATACAAGACACTGAAAAAATTAAAGGAAAGAAACGGTCTGACAGAAGATCTGAAGAATAAGATTGACATTTTCTTCGCCACGGGCAGGATTACTGAGGAACAGTATAATGATCTGATGGATATTGGCGATGAAAAAAATTGCTAAATGGGGCTTTAGCGAACTAGCAGAGGTGAATACATGGAGATACGAGCGAGACCGAGAGGTCTTATTTTTATGTGTTTTTAAATCGGAAAGGAGTAGTTATGAGTTTAATATCAAATAGCGGACACGATGAAAACAATCGTTACAGCGGTGGAAAAGCAGGCGACCAGACTGGTACTGAGTGGTACTTAAGAACATGGTACAAGAGACCTTGGAATTGTGTTTTACGACATCCTAACGCTAATGTAAGAGCGACCATTGCAGATTTAGGGGTAAAAGCCGCAAGAAACAACAAAATCGGCTATGACCAGAGCCAGAGAAATACGTACTGGTCACAGCTTCAGAAAGCTGGATATGACCCATCAAAGATTACAGTAGCTTGTGAAGCTGACTGCTCGGCTGGTGTTATTGCTAACGTAAGAGCAACCGGCTATTTACTTAACATCAAAGCTCTGAAAAACATCAACGCAAGCTACACAGGGAATATGCGTTCTGGATTTAAGAATGCTGGATTCCAGGTATTGACAGACTCTAAGTATTTAACAAGTCCAGATTACCTATTACCGGGAGATATACTATTGAACGATGCATACCATACTGCCACAAACATCGAAAAGGGTAGATATGCAGGAGAGTCAACTTCATCTAAACCTGCTACGAGTGGTAAGATCGCAGTGGATGGAAGCTGGGGCGTAGCCACAACAAAGAAAGCTCAAAAAGTATTCGGAACAGTGCAGGACGGCATCGTCTCTGGCCAACCGATCAGCAACAAGAGGTATCTGGCGAATGCTTATACCGGAAGCTGGCAGTTTGTTAGTGGTCGTGCAACCGGATCTAATCTGATCAGAGCTATCCAGAGACGAATTGGAGCGACAGCAGACGGATACTTCGGGCGAAAATCTGTCATGAAGTTCCAGAGCTGGCTTGGTGTGTCGGTAGATGGAAGCATGGGACCAGCAACCGTAAAAGCGTTTCAGAAATGGCTGAACAAGCAGTAGGGGCAAAAAGAAAGGAAACAACATGGCATACATTAAATTTTTGGGAACAAGAAAAGTATACAAAGCATCTGTTATTCCAAATGGGAATATTATTACTTTAAAGTTTGCTAATACGAAAGAAGTGAATACTAGCGGATTTAATTTGTACCTTGATGAAAAATGCACTGTCGATATTGGCGGTGCATCTTATCGAGGATATACTACAATGTATCGGAATGACAGCGAGACAGAAGCATACAATGGTTACCAGCTGTCAAATAATGGCAGTGTGTATTCTGAGCCTGTTGCACCAACACCAGATCCAGTTGTGGAGGTTACACTGGAAGAATTAAAGGCTCAGAAAATTGCAGAAATGAATGCAAAGCAGCAAGAGGCGATACAGAACGGTATCGATGTAAAGCTGTCGGATGGCGCAACACATCACTTTACCCTTACTACTAATGACCAGATTTCACTTATGGGATTACAGACAGAAGTGGAAAAGGGAAAAGAGAAAATCCCGTGGCATACATCAGACCAGTCAGAACACTGCCAATATTATAGTAATAATGATATGAAAATCATTGTTGACACAGCACTTGCATTGGTAACATATCATATTACAATGTTTAGAGACTTGCGTATTTATATCAATAGTATGCAGGACAAAGCAAGTGTGGAATCTGTATATTACGGCATTTACATTCCTGAGGAATACCAGTCAGAAGTTCTGAAAGATTTATATGCCGTACAGAATGCGTAAGATTGTCAAGCCATTTATCCTTATTGCGATAGGTGGCTTGATTTATACATCCATAGAAATGTTATACCGTGGTTATTCTCACTGGACAATGTTTCTTGTTGGCGGTTTGGCATTCTATATGATAGGGTGCATCAATGAGTATATTCAGTGGGGTATGCCATTGTATAAGCAGATGGCTATAGGGATGTCGATAATTACATGCTTGGAATTTGTTACTGGATTTATTGTTAATATCATTCTCAAATGGAATGTATGGGATTATAGCAATGTTCCGTTTAATGTGCTTGGTCAGATATGCTTGCCATTCTGCGCTATATGGTATTTCCTTTCGTTGGTCGGGATAATCCTTGATGATTATATAAGATACTGGCTATTTGGCGAAGAGAAGCCAACATATAAATTAAAATAAAAAACGGAGACTGACCATTATGGCAGCCTCCGATTTACCGGACTCCCCAGCTTCCGTCTGAATTAAGGAATCCTATTACATATCCAATTTTATCTACAATCATATCATCCGGTATGTATGCACTGTCCGTCATTAATGGCGAATACTTCCAGTGCATAGTGCCGTTTTCATATATTTTTTTCTTAATTGCAATGTGAATAGCACCGTTTTCGGTAATCACGCAACGTTCCCCATCCAATGCCAATCTGTCTGCTGCTAAAAGCACAATTTCATCAGGAAGATAATATGGCATATAAAAATCACATGGTATTTTTAATCCGAGATATGCTCTTGACATGACATCTTCTGGGACATCTTTTATTGCCATTGGATCGACAGCATTTGTTGTAGCGATCACTCCATTAACTATTTGAGGGCGAAGAACGGATATATATTTTCCCTTAGAATCAAAAGATTGGTATATTTTCTGTTGATGCCGTATAAAGTATCTTATTAGGTATAGTGACTGCTCTGGCAGACCTCTTACAATACGCACAGATTCTCTCATTTTCGGCTCCATTGTGTCAGAGCCTACTAATTCATCAATGCTTATTTCAAGTGCCTTTGCAAGGCTGATTACAGTGGATAATTTGACATTATTAGAAGTTCCGTAAAGAAGAGTATTAAGCGTTGAAAACGGAACACCTGATGCTTCAGAAAGATTTTTTATTGTGATTTCTGGCGTATCTATGTACATACTCAAATTGTGTCGTAGAGACTCCATAAAATCACCATTTTGACAGACCGTTAAATTTGTCGAAATATCAATGCGGTTTTCTTCTCTCAACATATTTAATTCCCCCTATCGTTGGATTACAATATAATCATCCCTTATAAGTTGAGGGTATCAAGTTCTGGCAAACGGGGATGGTGTACGGCATTTCACTATCTCCGTATCAAATAATATATAATATATTTTACCGCTTTTTTGTGCATAATGTCAAACAAAAATGCATATTGACATACAAGAACGTACGTTTTGTAATTGGATTGCCGCTAAAGGATTTTGTCAGACATTGGAGGGATTCTTGTGGAAAATTGTAATGAAAAAAAGGAAAATTATCGTCAGCAAATTATTCAAATGGTGAAAAATGTTGAGAGGTATGATATACTTGTTTATATCTACAAGGCGGTTTTGGGTGTGGTTGACGAGAAAAAAGAAATTGTACAAAATAAATATAGTAAGCGAGGTGTATAATATTGGCTCATTCCAGAATTGAAATTAAATCTTCCGAAGATGGTTTGCTTACAGAATTAAAGATTGATGGAAACGTGATACACGGTGTTCGCAGTGTTGAATACAGAAAAAACGCTATGAATCCTTTTCCAACGCTTACGATTGACTTAAACGCACTGGATATATCTATAGACAGTTATGCGGTTGTCCGGCAAAAAGGATACGAGCATAGCGAAATAACTTTGATCGATGGAGATTCTATTTTCTGTAATTAAAATCAGCTTTTAACCAGATGGGGCATTGTTCTCTTCTGCACTGGTGGTGTGGGTCGAGAGGGCAGTGCTCTATTTTGTCTTTAACAATATCAATTCCCTCAAGAGTTTCATCAATAAAGAATTTTATTTTAATAGTAATCTTTTGACCGTGTTTATCACATAATCCATAGGACTTTTTGTATTCAATAGTCATAAATTATTCATCCTCACTTAATAAATTTATCATATCAATAATATGTTTCTTCTTTTCATCTGATAAAGAGATATACTTCTCTAATGCGTTTAGCATATCTTTATCCTTTTTAACTATGTTCCACAAATCCATTTGGTCTGGAAGTTCTGTTTCTTTTTCCTCTCCGTTTACCAAATAATCCAGAGTAACATCTAAACAATCAGCAATAGATTTTAATTTATCTTGTTTTGGAATAGATTTTCCATGCTTCCAGTCGGAAAGGGTGGATTTTGCAACACCACTAATTCTTGCAATATCTGCATCTTTATAACCTTTTAATTTCTTTAATTCGCAATACCTATTGTACATAAAAACTCCTTTCAAAAAAAGTTCGGATTTTTTAACAAAAGGGATTGACAAATAAAGATTCCTTTACTATACTTAAAACAAGTTAAGAAACCCGAACAATACATATCTAACCAATAAGTATTATATAGGATTTCCGAACTAAAATCAATATATAGTTAGGATTTATAAACAAAAAACTGTTAATGGAACAGGCAAATTTATTGCACAGAAAATCCTAACTAGCGTAAAGAAAGGATGTGAGGATTTGAATAAAGCAGAAAGAATTGAAAGTTTTAATAAGCTTGATGCAATGGCGAAATCAAGAGACGTTTCTTTTTATAAGATTTCAGAAGAGATTGGGTTACCAAGAAATCTTTTTTCTGACTGGAAGTCGGGAAAGTCAATGCCTAAAACAGATAAGCTGATTAAAATTGCTGATTATTTCGGCGTAGCTATTTCTTATTTTATTGAGTAGGAAAGGAGAATCAGATGAACAAGGATAATTTTTCACATATTGAAATACGTACTTGTAAAGAATTGGGAAGAACATTTACAGAAGTGTATTTAGATGGGAAAAAATTGAGAGGTGTTCGTTCGTGGAATTTGAGCCATGATGGGACAAATTCAATTCCAAGATTGCTTTTAGATCTTAACGCATTTGACATTGCAGTAGATGCAGATGCTCTTGCGATGCAAAAAGGTTATGAGGGATATGGATTAATGCTTCCAGAAATGGGGAAAGAGGACGAATAGACGCCCTCTCTAAAAATTAAATGGTTTCCGGAAACAACTTGCGTAACGGACACGGATTTTCCTTACATTCTTTTGCGAGATTCTTGTAAGGACAGGAAATTGTGCCGAGTGCGTAACCGTCAAAACCATCATCGATGTAGTTCCCATATACAGTTTCAGTCTTGCCTTGTGTAGGGCAGAAACCAGTTGCGGAACGATTTGCAGACACTGACATAGTATCACCTCCTTGTGAGGAATTATAACATAGAAAGGAGAGTAATGAGAGAAATAAACGTTTTTAACAGTGAAGAGTTCGGAGACATTCGGGCAATTGAAATTGATAATGAACCGTGGTTCGTGGGAAAAGATGTTGCGGAAGCTTTGGGATATTCCAACACAAGAGACGCGCTTGCAACGCATGTTTCTGATGAAGATAAGAATACCGTCGTGATTTCCGACGGAAAAAGAGGAAACCCGAATCAGACTGTAATCAATGAATCCGGTTTATACGCTTTAATCTTCGGTAGCAAGTTGGAATCAGCCAAGAGATTCAAACACTGGGTAACATCAGAAGTTCTTCCGGCGATTAGAAAAACTGGAAACTATAAGATGCCGATGACCATTGAAGAACAGTTGCAGATCGTAGCGAAAGGCACACTGGAAGTCAAGGAAGAAATCAAGCGAGTTGATAATGATTTGCAGAATTTCAAAGAGGACATACCGTTGCTTGCGCTGGAATGCCAGAGGATTACCAGAGCGAAGAATCAGAAAGTGGTTCCGCTGATGGGTGGTAAGAAAGCTCCGGCATACAAGAATAAGAGTCTGATGCATAAGGTCTACAGTGATGTGGACGCTCAGCTCAGAAGAGAGTTCGGAGTAAACACATACAAGGCAATCAAACGCAGTCAATGTGATTTGGCGGTGAAGATTATCGAAGACTATGTTCTTCCGATGTATCTGAAAGAAGAGATTGACGCAGAAAACAGCCAGTTGAGTTTTGGACTGTAAGTTATCTATATAAATAGGAAGGAAGTGAGTTGAATGTATATTAATCCATTTTTAGCAGGAGTTCTTGCAACTATTGGAGTTGAGATTATTTCTATTATTCTTTTTGCAATCGTCTACAGCGGTAAAGGAAAGGATGATAACGATGAAACAAAGTAAGAAACCTAAACGATGGCAGAAAGAATGTTTGTCGGCACACGGTCTGAAAGTTGATGATTGGAGAATTGTTAGTGAAACAGATATGTCACTGATAATCATTAACAAAAAAGGCATACAGAAACGAGTAGACAAGTTCAGGAGGTTGAGATGGTAAGAAAAGCGGGAATAATGATGATAATTGTCGGCTGGTTCTGCATGGTCGGAACTGTCGGGGCAACGGAAAATGCGACAGATGACAACCTTTTTTCATGGATTATCAAAGGATTTTTCTGGACGACTGTGTTTATGATTGGATTTTTAATTAAGGAGCGTGCGGAATGAACGAAGAAACGTGGGAAAGAGTTGGCTTGTTGATTGCCAAGCGGTTAGCTGAGTTGCAAGAACTGGCAGAGTTTTACGGAATTGACAGTCTTCATGTCAGCGTACCAGGAAGCAACTTGGTTACAAGAAAAGCAGAAGCGTTCTACGTGACGGACAAGCTTGGAAAAGTTGATACGAAGTCTGTAGAGGTCTGGGAAGATGGAAGAATCAGAGTCAAATATGACGGGAAGATGATTTACGACAGATTACAGATAAGAGAACCTAATAGGATGGACTTGGAAGAGTGGTGGAGAAGACACAATGGAACAAATACCTAATTATGATGAATGGAAATTAGATTCTGGACAGGAAGTAGAGCCGGAATGCTATTGCAACGGATGTGGATGCCCTTTGTACGAGGGAGATGTTCTCTACACGTTGGATGGTGGAATCTGCGAGGATTGTCTGGATGCGGAATACAAGGAGGTTTTGTGAGATGATTATTGATATTCCAAAAATAGAAATACCAGCGTCGCTATTCTTTGAGCTGATGGAAATCAAAGGAAAATACATAGCGATCAAGTCTGTGGCTGAAAATGGCAGTTATGATTCTATGTCTATTATTAAAAAAATCATACAGGAGGATGATGGATGTTTGGAAGAACAATGACTCAGAAAGAATACAGAGCGTATCCTGCAATCAGCAAGTCAGATTTGTTCAAAATAACGAAGTCTCCGTTGCATTTTAAGTATTATTTGGAGAATCCAGAAGAGTCAACACCGTCACTTATGTTTGGAATTGCATGCCACAAGTATGTATTAGAAAACGATGACTTTTGGAATGATTTTACTGTAATGCCAAATATAGACAGAAGAACAACCGATGGGAAAAGAGAATATGCATCTTGGCTTAAAGAAAATGGTGGAAAGATAGAGATTTTGAACGATGACCTTGAAAAAATAAAAGAAATGGCAGCAGTTGTTTACTCGAATAAATTCGCAAAAAGGTTACTTGATGGCGAACATGAAAAGAGCTTTTTTTGGGTAGACAAAGATACAGAAGAAGAATGCAAGTGCAGACCGGATGATATCGTTATTATAGGAGATCAGCATGTGCTTGTTGACTATAAAACAACTGAAAATGCGGAAATGGAAGCATTTAGGAGACAAGCTATAAAACGTGGCTATGACTTGCAGGCAGGAATGTATTTGGAGGGCTATAAAGCGAATACTGGTCATGATGCGGCGTTCATCTTTATAGCGCAAGAAAAGAAACCACCATACGCAATCAACATTTTACAAGCTGATGAGTTCATGGTCAGAGAAGGAAAGCAACTTTTTCATGATTTGATGGAAATATATCACGACTGTAAAACTACTGGTAATTGGTATGGATATATGGGCGCTGATGGAGATGTACAGAATCTTGGATTGCCAAAGTGGTTACAAAAAGAGTTTGAATAGGAGGCTAATATGTCTGATAAAGAAAAGTTGAAAGAATATCCGATTGAAGTAAAGACAGTACCTGTAGGAAACTATGAAAATTTGAATCAGGGAACTGTGGCTATTGAAGCTCACAGAGCGATTACAGAAGCTCAGGGAAAGTTGCTTCTTGCCAAGCAGTTTCCAAGAAACTATCTACAGGCTTATGCAAAAGCGTTGGAAGCTTGCAAGAGAAAGGGATTTGCGGAAAAAGCATTTTTTAGCTATCCAAGAGGTAGAGAGATGGTTAGTGGTGTGACAATAAGATTTGCGGAAGAAATGGCGCGTTGCTACGGAAACATGGATTACGGAATTAAAGAATTATCTCATGAAGAAGGAAAATCTGAAATGCAGGCGTATGCATGGGATTTAGAGACCAATACGGTTTCAAGCCAGAACTTTACGGTTGAGCACATTAGAGAGACAAGGCAAGGAAATAGCAGACTTACATCACAGAGAGATATTTATGAAAAAACCGCGAACGATGGAGCAAGACGTTTGAGAAGTAGGATTTTGGCTATTCTGCCTCCAGATTTAGTTGAAGATTGCATTGCAGAGTGCAAGAAAACACTTGCTGGATCAAATGACATGCCGCTTTCTGACAGGATTAAACAGTTGGTTGTCTATTTTAGTAAAAAAGGCGTTACTCAGGAAATGATTGAGAAAAGACTCGGTCACAAAATCGAAGCTATGACACCGGATGAAGTGGCTGATTATATCGGTATTTACAATGGAATTAACCAGAAAGAGACAACTGTTTCTGATTGGTTTGAACAGCCTAAGACGGCAAGCCAGATTTCGGAACTTATGAAAGAGGAAGAAGAGAAAGCCGAAAAAGCAGATAAGTAGGTGGTTGAATGAAATATGTTGTAACTATTAATGGGAAGCATGGTAATTTTCCAATCAAAGGATTGAATGAGTTACTTGGTGGCAGGATTTACGACAGACGGACGAAAAAATATCGGAATGCTGTGAAGAGTGCAAATGATTTAGTTTGCAGAAAGGCAATTAGGGCGAGTCTGAAAGGCGTGAAACTTAATACACCGATTAAATGTACTTATTACCTATACGCAAAGAATAGGATGCATGACAGAAGTAATCTGTATTCTTCGTGTGAAAAATCATTCTTAGACGCATTACAACAGGAGAAGTCAATTGCTAATGACGGGTGGAACGATGTTTATGACAGCGAGTTTCATACATATTTAGATTCAATCAACCCAAGAGTTGTTGTTGAGATTGAGGAGATTGGGTTCAATGAATGATACCAAAGGGTGGATAAAACTGCATCGGAAAACTCTGGAAAACAATGCTTGCGTTAAGGATGCGGACCATTTGGCGATATGGTGTTGGATACTCCTGAAAGCGTCTTACTCTTCGGAAGAACAGTGGTTTGGTGGAGAACTTATCGATATAACAGAGGGACAATTTTTAACTACATTAAGAGAGATAGGCGACAGCTTGAAAATAAATCCAAGTAAAGTAAATCGAGTGTTGCGATTCCTAGAAAGCGAAAAGCAGATTGAAAAACGGTCTAGTAACAAGAAAACGCTTATTACCGTTGTTAATTGGGATAATTACCAGTTAAAAGAAAAACAATTCAAAAAACAAGAAAAGCAAAAGGTATCAGATAAAACAGCGAAGCACAGGCATGGAGAATATGGTCATGTTCTTCTGACTGATAAGCAGTTTGACAAACTGGTTTTTGATTATGGGAAATCAAAAACTCGAGATGCAATAAAATTTCTTGATGAATATATTGAGATGAAAGGCTACAAGGCAAAGAATCACAATTTAGCAATGAGAAAATGGGTTTTTGATGCTGTTGAAAGAGAGAAGAAAAAAAATGCAGGATATTCTTCGAGAGATTTCAACAAGCAAGAATCTCAGCTTGATTATTTACTTGGCAGCATCATGGTAGAAGAGGAGGATGTGAATGACGTCGAAGGAAACTAAAAAGATATTGGCAACTATTATGGTTGCGTATCCTAATTTTAAGCTAGTAAACGTGGATGCGACCGCAAATATTTGGCTTGATGCATTAAATGATTTTGATTATTCTTTGGTATCCATGGCATTGAAGAATTATATAAGGTCTGATGAATCTGGATTTGCGCCTAGTATCGGACAACTTGTTAAACAAATAAAAATCATATCAGTTCCAGATCATCTTAATGAGATTTCAGCGTGGTCGCTTGTAAGTAACGCGATTAGAAATAGCGGATACAATTCTGTTTCGGAATTTGAAAAGTTGCCGGAATTGGTACAAATGGCTGTAGGTTCGCCAGGGCAGTTAAGGCAATGGGCGTTGGATGAAAATTACAACGAACAGGTTGCATCATCAAATTTTATGCGTACATATAGAGCCGTTAAAGAGAGTTCGGTGAATAATTCAAAGTATTCCGACAATGCGAAGGCATTGATTGATAACGTGAACTATGGTTCAGATACAGCAAAACTTATTCAGAAAAATAGAGAGCTGATTGACAAGAAGAAAACTTTGATTGAGGAAGGGCAACGCGAATCTGAGGAAATGTCAGAGAAAACTGCGAAGTTATTAGGAGAGTTGATGGATGATCTTAGAGAAAGTTAAAAAGCCTGGTAATATGAATGCATTTATATATTCTGGCAGTAAAAAGAAGAGAAAGAAAATAAAGAGAGGTAAATGATTATGAAAAAGGATGCATTATCTGTAGCTAAAGAGTTAGTTAAAATCTTGGAAGAACTGCATGAAAAGAACTTGGTTATGCTTGCAGATCTTAAACCAGGCGATAAATTTTCAACAGGAATTGGAAATTTTATTGTTCTGGAACAGAAAGAAGATTGTGCTGTAATTATCACTGAGGAATTGTATATGCAAGGCGAGATATTTGATGCTAGTTGCAATGATTACAAGAAGTCATCATTAAGAGAAAAGTTAGATGGAGAAATTCTCGATGAGTTTATTTCTGAATTTGGAGAAAAAAATATTTGCGAAAACGAAGCTGGACTGGTAACAGTTGACGGTCAGAAAGCTTTTGAAAAACTTTTGACTAAAGTAAGACCACTGACATTTGATGAAGCACGCGAATATAATGATTTGTTGGTGAATGAAAAGTTGACGGATTGGTACTGGACATGTACGCCTTGGAGCACGAAAGAAAGAGGATATGGACGTACTGCTGCAATTGTTTCGCCGCGTGGCCGTATCAGCAGCAATTTTTGCAACAGTTGCGGGGTGCGCCCGGTTTGTATCTTAAAATCTAATCTCTTTGTATCACGAGTAAAGGAGGATTAATTATGATGACGTTAACCGAATTTGGTAAAAAGCTTGAAAAATTAAATGAAGAATATGAACAGATTAGAAAGAAATACCAGAAGCTGGAAGTTGGAAATACAGTAGAAGTAGCTGGAATCAAATGGTTGGTTCTGGACAATCTGGAAAAAGGATATCTTGTGATTTCAGAAGATTTTTACGGAGAAGATAAAACATTCGATAATAGTAAAAATGACTGGAAAATCAGTGAACTTAGAAATTACCTTAACACGAAACTTCGCAAGAAAATTGAAGAAGATGTTGGAGAAGATGCACTTGTCAAGTTTGATCGCGATTTAACTTCAATGGATGGGCAAACGGAATACGGAATTTGCGAAGACTATGTTTCTATTATTACATTTGATGAATATAGAAAATACAGAAAATTACTTCCGAACACTGGCGACTATTGGTGGACACTGACTCCTGATAGCACGATTTGCAATGATGATTCGCTATTGGTACGGGTTGTTTCGCCGCGTGGCTTTGTCAACAACTATCATTGCAACCTCAATCTCGGGGTGCGCCCAGTTTGTATCTTTTCTTCTTCAATCTTTGAATCAGAATAGGAGTAAAAATGGCAGATAACGAATTAAGAGTAATCTTAAAAGCAAAAGAACTGGCTACTCATACATTGAGATTAACCAGCAATGCAAATAGATATCCTAAAAAATATAGATTTTCATTAGTGGATAAGATGCAGAATAAGTCAATGGAAATATATGAGATGCTGTTTGAAGCAAATAGAACGGATATCAGAGATTACAAAAGAGATAGGCTGGAATTACAGACAAAAGCAATTACATATTGTGATGAATTACTGTTTTATATAGAAATGTCGCATGATTTAAATATTTTGAATGGGAAAAGCATGGAATATTGGTCAAAAATAGTATCTGATGTGAAACATATGGCGATTGCTTGGAGAACTAAAGACAGAAAAAGATAAATATGTTTTAGGTTTTCTTTTGTAAATTTGGTTGTTTCGCCGCGTGGCAATATCAACAACAATAATTGCAACAACAATAACGGGGTGCGCCCATTCTGTATTACAGGCGGTAAGAGTAGGCATAAAGCCGAAATCAGAATAATAGATACAAAAAGAAAGAAGACCTTCCTCTCAGAGGTAAATATAAAGGAGTACAAATGGATAAGGATGTTGTCGCAGATTTTGACAATCTGTATAAGGCTTACCGAAAAGCAAAGTCTGGTAAGGGATTTAATACAAGCACTGCTAAGTTTTCAACAATGGCATTAGATGGAATTTATTTGATAAAAGAGCAGTTGGAAAATCAAAGTTATAAAGAAGACAATTTAAACAGGTTCAAAATATATGAGCCGAAAGAAAGAGTGATAGAATCATGTTCTTTTAAAGATAAGGTTGTGCAGCATTGCTTCTGTGACAACATCCTTCACCCCAAATTAGAAAATGTATTTATCAAGTATAATTCGGCCGGACAAATTGGAAAAGGAACGTTATTTGCAATAAATGGATTAAAGAATCACATGGAGAAATTTTATAAAGTTCATGGATGTGATGGCTGGATATTGAAATGCGATATACGTCATTTCTTTTATGAAATAGATCACGAATTACTGAAAGACATTCTTGATTATTATTTCGATGAAGATTTTACGAAATGGCTTAACAGATGTTTTATTGATAATTCTGACAATCCTGGACTACCTCTTGGAAATCAAGTGGCACAGGTTTATGCATTGTTAATGCTTGATGGAATGGATCACATGATTACCGGGGAACTTGGTATTGATTTATACGGTCGGTATATGGATGATTTTTATTTAATCCATCATAACAAGGCGTATTTAAAGTTTTGCCTGGAACACATAAGAGAAATGCTAAATACACTTGGCTTGGAATTGAATGGTAAGACACAAATTGTTCCTATCCGTAAAGGAATTAGATTTCTTGGTTTTCATCATTATATCACTGACGATGGAAAGTACATAAGAAAGCTTACAGGAGAAAATAAGAGGAAAATTCGGAAGAAAATAAGAATATGGGTGAAATTAGTTAAGTCTGGAAAAATGACCGAAAAGAAATTTTATGAGAAATATGGAGCATGGAAGAATCATGCATCACACGGAAATTGTATAAAGCTGATGCACGGCATGGATTTATATGTTGAAGAGCTGATGAAAGGAAAGTTATAAGATATGGGTTGTAGAAGTGTGTGTGCGTTTGACGAAGAAAACCATAAATGCTGTCTGGAATGCGAGGAATCTGAACACATGGAAGAATGCCCGGATTACGTAAAGGAGGATGGCGATGAGAGTAATTAGTCAGGATGGATGCTATGACATTCCTTATGAGCAAGCTGCGTTGCAGAGATGCAAAGAAAAAATATATCTTATGAGTAAAAACTTTTTTGGTGTCGAAGGGATTATCGTTAATACTGTAATTGCAGAGTATTCTACCGAAGAAAAAGCAATCAAAGCTATGGAAGAGTGCCGTTGGACATGGGGGAAACATAATGGCTTTATGATATTCCGGTTCCCGGCAGATGAGGATATAGAGGTATAAGGAGATTTGCTGAATGGAACTTATTGATTGGTTCGCTGGAATAGGTGGATTCAGAAGAGGGATGGAGAAAGCAATTATGGAGATTATGGAGAAATACAAGGAGTAGCAATGTTTGAAGAATTATATAAATTCATATCCAGATTGCATTACGGGATAAAGTTCATGCCGGAAAAGGATTTTGATGAGCTTTTATCCCGGTGCGAGTGGGAACAAAAGATATATGCATTGTATTTTAGATATTGGTAAACGTGGAGAAAAATCATGAGAGTAGCACTAATTGATGTAGATGGTCACAATTTCCCGAATCTTCCACTGATGAAATTATCAGCATGGCATAAGAAGAATGGGGATCAAGTCGAATGGTACGATCCGCTCACAGCATGGTTTGATGAACCTGACAGAGTATATATGAGTAAAGTATTTACATTCACAGAAGATTGCCAGCATCCAGTGTGCGCTGGAGAAATAATCAAAGGTGGTACTGGTTATGAATATCCGAGTGGTGGCGGTGCTTTACCGTACGATGTAGAGCATATTTATCCAGATTACAGTATCTATCCAGAACTATGCAAAGATACGGCATATGGTTTTTTGACAAGGGGTTGTCCTAGAGGTTGTGATTTCTGCATAGTGAAAGATAAAGAGGGAAAGAGAAGCAGAAAAGTAGCTGATTTATCGGAGTTTTGGGATGGACAGAAAAATATAGTGTTACTTGATCCGAATATGTTTGCTTGTAAAGACTGGAAAGATTTAAGCCAACAGCTAATAGATAGCAAGGCGTGGATAGATTTTTCTCAAGGTTGCGACATAAGAATTATGACTAAAGAAAAAGCTGAATATATCAAACAAATGAAGATAAAACAGATACATTTTGCGTGGGATAGATATGAGGATAAAGATATCATTGTTCCAAAGTTTCAGATGTTTAAGGAATTGACAGGATGGGGCAGACGGAAGATGACAGTATATCTTTTATGCGGATTCAACACAACGATAGAACAAGATTTAGAACGAATCTATACATTAAGAGAATTGGGATATTCGCCTTATGTGATGATTTACGATAAATACAAATTAAAGAAACGTGATCCATTGAAGAGGATGCAACGTTGGGTTAATTCAAGATTTGCCTTCTATGCTTGTGAACGCTTTGAAGATTATAAAGGTTAGTTAATCAGACAGCCGATTATCACTCGGTAGTCGGTTGTCGAGAAAGGAACGAATTATGAAATTAACAGGAATAGCAAGAGAAGATTTAGAAGCGAAAGGTTTGGTGTTACCAAATAAACTTGAACTTGAATGCAGAGGAATAGCAATTCCGGATATTTATGCGGATAGAATCGGCAGAAAGAATGTTGATACCGGAGAATTCGAATCATTCTTTAAGCTAGACAATAAAAATGGTAATACAGTGGAATTTGATAGATTCTGGGATAACGTCACATTGTTAGAAAAAGAGCATACCGTCTTTAGTCGTGAAACGCTAGAAGAGAAGAATGTGATTGACTATTATGTCCCGTATGATATACAGGAGAGCAGTAAGAATAGACCGACAGTGACTGATGAATTTCCGGAAAGTGGCTATCTGACAGAAGGTTATTATGAGTGTGAATACGAGTTACTTCTGACTTGCGGAGAGGCAACCAGAAGACTTGTAATTCCACATAGAACAGTCAATGTTCCAATGATTTCATTGCTGTCGGACATCGAAGATGAAATCAGAGATATTTTGGATGGTTTCCCAGATGAGGATAACAATTTTGCTGATGTGCTGGAATTAATGGACGACCATTATGAAATTAAGATGTTTGATGCCTATGGAATTCCAGCAAAGATCGAGATTAACCATGCAGATGATTTCGTGAACATGATTGTTTCAGCTAGACAGGTTAAATGTGAATTCAAATATGAAGATGATAAGTAAATGGGAAAAATCAACAAAGAATTTCAATGGCGTTAAGGCTATGGAAGAGTGGCAATGGAGTTACTGTCAATGTGATGGAAGCAATTGCGGAAAAGATAAGAGAGGAGATCGGACAGGATGGATAGCTTATATGATGACTACTGCTATGAATGCGGAGCGTATGGTGACGATTACAGAGTAGACGAAAACGGTAACTTAGTTAGCAATTGTGCTGACTGCCCATTTAATGAGGATAGGAGCGAAGATGAAGTACTTTAACAACAAACAACAGGCGTATAAGCGGAATAAGGTATTAAACCGCCGTGATGCTGATAACCTTATAGTCGCATCTCACAAGCTGTTCATGATGATCGGATGTCTGGCGCTGAATCAGGCGTTCGACTTTGGTGAAAAGCGTGTTGGGCGGTTTGTGGACAAGTTTCGGGATATTTTGGACTCTTACAACAGAGGTTATATCAGTCTGGAAGACATTGAGACGATGCTAAAAGAAGATATAGGAATTGAGGTGGAATGATATGAAAAATAGAGAAAAGTTTGCGAAAGAGATATTAGATATTGCGTGTAGTTGTGAAAAGTTAGCAATGAGAAAAGCTGACAAGTGTTTAACAGAATGCGTTGATTTAAACTGTGATGATTGCTTCTTCAGTGGCACCTGGGACTGTTGTGAAGCTATACGAAAATGGGCAGAATCCGAATACATTGAACAGCCGAAGATATCAAAGAAAGACAGGGCGTTTCTGGACTATCTTAAAGACTATAAATATATGGCAAGAGATAAAAACGGGGACCTATATGCATATACAACTATACCGATAAGAACTACTACCTATTGGAGAGGTGCTACTTGCAAAAATCTTTGTAGCCTGGATATCTATTTCCCAATGGTAAAATGGAGCGACGAAGCGCTGTGGGTGATTGATATTTTGAAGAAGTTGGAGGTAGTGGACAGTTATGAATAGAGAAATACTTTTTAGAGCGAAACATATTCATGCAATTTCAGGTAATGAGCATCTTGATGGAACATGGGTGCATGGCTATCTTAGTGACGAGAATTATATCTATGATAAAAGCCTTGAGTGTGAATTTCTGGTTGATGGAAATACCATTTGCCAGTATACAGGATTAACCGACAAAAATGGAAAGAAAATCTTTGAGGGAGATTTCGTGAAAGATAGTGCGGGTGTTTGTGGAGAGGTGAAATTCGGATTGTACACAGCCGGCTTTAGTATTACAGATACTAACCAAGGATTTTACATTGAATTTCCGGAAGAAAGTTTATACAGAAAAGAGCTTGGTTATTGGGAAAATAAAGTTATAGTCATTGGCAATATCTATGACAATCCTGAACTGTTAGAAGAGGAGAAGAATTAATATGGCGAAGATATTTAAAATCAGCGGATATCTGGTGGATCCGGACGATTTGTATAGATTAAGCGTAATAGAAGACGTTATCAGCTACGCCCTTTACGACATGGTGCATCAGCATATCCACGTGGAAGAAGCCGACATAGGAGAATGGGATGATGAGAGTCCGTTGGACTATGATAATTGCGATCTTGCGGAATGCGAGAAGTATTTCAAACGGAAAATCCCGGTTGATAACAATCGGAATGTTATAGCAGGACAAGTATACAGACATTTCAAGGGGCAGACGGTCAAAGTTCTACATATTAGCCAAGACACAGAAGCACCGTGGCAGTTTTACGTAGTCTATGAATGCGAAGACGGATCTGTATGGAGCAGACCTTACGGAATGTTCGTGAGCGAGGTGGATCACGGCAAATATCCGGATGTGAAGCAAAAATATAGGTTTGAACTTGTGGAGGAAAAGTAGATGAGACTTATTAACGAAGATGATGTCATTAAAGAAATTCAAAGATTAAAGCATGTTACGGTCATGCAGAAACTTAGGACAATAGATGCAGTCGAGCATGTTCCTACAGCTTACGATGTGGATAAAGTAGTAGGTGAAATAGAAAGGGAAAGACATGATGTGAGCTTTTGCTGTGATGAAGAGAAAGAAGCATATTTGCTTGGGTTGGAGTCAGCAATAGATGACGTGAAAGATGGATGGGTGAATGGAAAACAAAAAGAAGAGTTCGGAAGATGGATTCCATGCAGCGAGAGACTGCCGAAGAAATCAAAGGTCAATTCTTTTGATAGCTACATTGTGCAGTGTAGACACGTTATGCAACCGTTTAGCGCGTATTGGGATGGCATAGAGTGGAAAGACGATGCCGACGATGCAGTGGACGATGTAATAGCTTGGATGCCATTACCGGAACCATACAGGGAGGTATGATAGATGGGACGTAGCATTTATTTTACAGAGCAGGAGATTGAGCAGCTTATCATGTATACAGGGCAAGCAATAACTATTCTTGGCGAAGTGGAAGATACACATGATCGTACAGAAAAAGATATTGAAAATGGGTTAGGGTCTGCTTTGCGAAAACTGCACAAGGGAACATATGGTGAAAGCGATTACTTGAAGTATAAAACAAAAAGAGGAAGGCGGGCAAATACATGAACAGAATAAATAGAGCATTAACCATCCTGATGGCATCCCTAGCATTAACCGGATGCGCTGAAAAGCAGGAAGTGAAAGAACCGACACCGATTGTGGTGGAAAAGCCGGATATCACGGATACGGCGGAGTTTAAACAGGCAGTGTCACAACGTGTGGATGAGGTGTTGGGCGGCGAAGTCAGCCTGACAGTGTACCTGGATACGGCAGAGGATTTCAACTACATCGGAGAGTTGGAGATTATCAATGATGGCTCTGACGGAACACGGCCGGTGATATTCATTCATGCGGATCACAGGACGGGAGAAAGTGGCTGGTGGTAATGGACGGAAAATACGGAAGAACAAGAAAAATAATGAAGATGGACGGTCAGAAACATTATAACGGGCTTGAAAAATTAAAGCCGCATGAGAAAGCAGTAATAAATTATAGAAGACCAGCATATCCTAATATAAGTGTTGTTGATTACGTTAAGAAATGTAAGTAGTGGAGGAATGGCTTATGAAGTTATCGAAACTGACTAAGCCAGAACTTGATGAGATTTTAAAAAATGCCAATTTTACAGAAGAAGAGGAAAAAGTTTTTGTTCAATGTTCTAAAGGGAAATCAATACAGGAAATAGCGTTTTCTATCGGCGTTTCTGACCGGACTATAAACCGAAGAATATCTGCTATTTACGAAAAAATCAAAAGATTGGAGGCATATGCTAATGGCAGTTCTGACAATTGACGGAGAAGTAATACAGGCAGAAGATGTGGAGTTAAATGAAGAAACGCTCCGTATGATTGCAGAAATACTTTCTCGGTCTGATTGACAAAAAACCGTATAAAAGATAGAATGTGTCATAATATAGGAAATATGGCACATTCTATTTAAAGGAGGAAATGATATATGGAATGTGTCGCATATTTGCGTGTTTCAACAGAAAAGCAGGCAGAAGAGGGGCATGGTCTTGAAAGTCAAAAGAGAGATATCGAGAACTATTGCCGAAAAAATGAATTGATTATAGTAGATTGGTATGTTGATGATGGATATACAGGATCTAATATGGATAGACCTGAGTTTCAAAGACTTATAAGCGATTGCTATGCGAAAAGAGTAAAATGCGTTGTCGCTTATAAGCTTGACAGAATATCAAGAACAATGTTGGATTCTATTTATGTAATTGAGCGTATATTTCAGCCAAATAATGTCCGACTTGAGTGTGTCCATGACGCTGTAAATTACAATGATCCTATGCAACAAGCATATACTCAGATGATGGCAGTATTTGCGCAGCTAGATAAAAACACAATGATGCTTCGCATGCGTGGAGGTATACTTGAACGAGTTAAAAAAGGATACTGGCCGGGCGGTGGCATTAAGCCGTATTGCTACAGATATGATAAGGAGTTTGGAATACTAATTCCAATACCGGAAAGAGCCGAAAGAGCAAGACAGGCACTAGATTTGTTTATTCAAGGATATTCCGATGAAAAAATAATGCGAATGCTTGGCTTCAGAACGGAAGGGGTAGTGCGAAATATACTTACCGGAGTAGTAAATATTGGAAAGATTAAATATAAAGGCAATGTTTATCAAGGCAGACACGAACCAATATTTGATGTGGAAAAGTTCAATCTTGGCTTGGAGATTCGGAAGACGCGAAGCAAAGCAAGAGCATATTGCCGGACAGAGCCAAATTTACTTACTGGACTGTGCTATTGCGGTGTATGCGGCTGTAAAATGCGGTACCAAAAATGGGGTTCAGACAGGAGAAAAATGTACTGCTGTTCGCGAAACCGATACTTGGATTACCTGCCAAACTATAATCATGATTGTGACAATTCAGTGGAATGGGCTGACAAAATCGAGGAACAGGTTGAAAGCGAGATTTTAAAAATATCCCTAAATCTTTCTAGCTATAAGCCTAAAGAGAAAGCTACGAAGTTTGAAATCATGCAATCACAATTGGATAAAAGCAAAACTAAATTAAGACGTCTTTACGAGCTGTATGCAGATGGAAACGACATGGTTCTTGATATGATTAGCAATCTTGAGAATGAGATTGAGATATCTAAGGAAAGAATCAAAGAAGAATCTAAAAATATCCAAAAAGAAAACAAAAAAGAATATGTTTATGAAAACATAAAAAATCTTGCCGACGTCTGGGACACGATCGACAAGACAAAGAAAAATACTATATTGAAGAGTATAATCTCTAAAGTAGTAGTTGTCAACGGAAACGTTGACATTCAATTAAAATCTTTTTAGCATAACCTTATTACCGTCCGATGGTTGGCGGATATGCTAAGTGCCATATTTCCTATATGTCCCAAATATTAATGTTATAAGTGTGTCGGAATTATGTCTTTTGAATGTCGCTATAAGCGACTTTTTTTGTGCGAAAATACAAAATAGATAGGAGGTACGACCTATGTTTTCGGATGACTTATTAACTATTATATTCTCAGATAGCAGACTTTGCAATATCCCTCTTGAATTTCAATCAACAATTGTTCATGTTGTGGAAGATGCGATACAAAAAAGATTCTATACAGACACAAAAGAATTATCGAAAGAACAAATACTGGATGACGTATGTGGCAGTTAGGAGGGCGAATTATGTACGAAAATCAATATTTTGGAAACCCATATTTTCAGACCAATGCACAGCGGTTCCCAACCGGACAATATCAAGCTCCGGTGCAACAGCCAATCTATCAACCGCAGTTTCAGCAAAATCAGACAGCAAGCCAGATTGTCGGCAGACCAGTAGATAGTGTTGAAATGATACAGGCAAACGATGTGCCGATGAATGCACCTTATGCGCTGTTCCCAAAGTCTGACTTGTCGGAGATATATCTAAAATCATGGAACCAGAATGGAACTATCCAGACGGTCGTATTTAAGCCAGAAATGCCAAAGACTAACGATTCTATTCCTAATAGTGAAAATGGCGTAAAAAGTGGTAATTCGGAGCTTACAGAGCAGATTATGAGACGTTTGGACGAATTATCGTCTCAAATTGAAGAAATAGGAAATTCCATTCCGAAAACACGTACTTCAAAAGCAAAAAAGGATGGTGATTCTGAATGATTAACCCGATGCAGATGATTCTTAATCAAATGATGAATAGTCCGCAGATTAAGAGTAATCCGATGGCTCAGAATGCCATGAGAATGTATCAGAGCGGAGATACAAAAGGGCTTCAAGAAATGGCAGAAAACCTTTGTAGAGAAAACGGTACAAACCCAGAAGAAGTAAAAAACAGAATAATGGGCCAGTTTGGTTTTAAATAAATTGTACATTTTGGGTTGCGCGCATAATAACCGGATTCCCATTTGTAAATATTACAGATGGAGGTACAGAAAATGTTCAATGGTACAAATGGAGTAAGCCTTGCTGATATCGCTGCTGTAACCGGAAACGGAAGAAACAACGATGGCATGTGGGGCGGAGATGGCTGGTGGGCAATTATAATCTTTGCTATGATTTTTGGCTGGGGTGGCTTCGGCGGTAATGGCTGGGGTAACAACGGCGGTGGTGCATTGCAGGGATATGCTACACAGTCAGACTTGCAGAGAGGATTTGACACTCAGTCAATCATCGGAAAGCTTGACGGCATTACAAATGGACTGTGTGATGGATTCTATGCCGTAAATAACAGTATGCTCACTGGATTTAATGGCATTAACACAAACATCATGCAGACTGGATACGGAATCCAGCAGGCTATTAATGCTGACACAATTGCAAACATGCAGAATACCAATGCTTTGCAGTCTCAGCTTGCAAATTGCTGTTGCGAAACAAGAGAAGCTATCCAGGGCGTAAACTACAATATGGCAACTAACACTTGCGCATTGCAGAATACAATGAATAGCAACACAAGAGACATTATTGATAGCCAGAATGCAGGCACGAGAGCCATCCTTGACTATCTCTGCAATGAAAAGATTTCTACCTTACAGGCAGAGAACAATGATCTCAGACGCGCTGCATCACAGGATCGCCAGAGCGCATTGCTTACAAATGCAATGTCTGCACAGACACAGCAGATTATCAATGCGGTCAATCCGGCACCTATTCCGGCATATCAGGTTCCTAATCCGAATGTTTATTACGGATGCAACACTGGTTGCGGATGCTAACCGAATGTAAAACCATACGGTTAAAAATGAATATTTTGTAACTTAATCAAGGTTTAATCAAGGTTTAGCCAAGATTTAAACAAGGTTATGTCTGCATAAGCAGTATTACGATATAAAGGGCAGATCATAACGGTCTGTCCTTTTTGAGGAAAGAGAGGTATTTATTATGGCTGAATATACTGGAATTGCATTACAGGCAGTAGCGCAGGGAGAAGATGTAGCGTTTACGGAAACGGCTTTTTCTGGCGGTAATTGCATCTTGCATAGACAGGGCGCAGGAATTGTAAAATTACGTGGATTAACAAGCCAGTGTAGGGCAAGATTCCTCGTTGATTTTTCTGGAAACATCCAGATACCTACCGGCGGTACGGTTGAAGCTATTTCTTTTGCGCTTGCTGTTGATGGAGAGCCATTACAGGCGACTAAGATGATCGTTACTCCGGCAGCAGTTGAAAATTTCTTTAACGTGTCTACGCAGGCGTACATTGATGTTCCAAAAGGATGTTGCAGCACGGTAGCTGTTCAGAACACTTCTGGACAGGCTATTGAGGTTCAGAACAGTAACTTGACTGTAGTAAGAGTTGCGTAGGAGGTGGCAGTTATGGATGTTGAAAGAATGCATGATATGATCGAAAAACTGTCAGAAGTTGCAAAGTGTGAGATTGACAGAGGTATTGAGAACGTAGATACTTGCGAAATGGGACAAGTTGTCGATATGCTCAAAGACCTCAGTGAAGCAATGTACTACCGGAAACTCACACACGTTATGGAAGATTTTGGAGACGAAGAAAACATGGAGATGTTTGATCGTTATGGTGATGGTCGTAGATTCTACGATAATTATCGATACGCTAATGGAAGATTTGCTCCAAAAGGTCACGGTTCACGCAGAGGTTATGAGGAACGTCCGTATTATCACATGACTCCGGAAATGTATCGTAACATGGATCCGGAGTATATGAGAGACATGGACTATGATATTGGACGGATGTATTTTTCTGACAAGCGAAATCCGGGTATGACCGGAGCGGAAATGTCTGGAAGCAAGCATTATTATGGTGGTGATGCTCAGAGAGACCACAAAGAGGGAAAAGCTGGAATGAGCCGAAAAACATATATGGAATCAAAGGATCTACATGATCTTGAAGCATATATGAAAGATACAGCAGAGGATTTGACAGAAGTGTACAACAGTGCAACAAATGAAGCTAAGACGATGCTGAAAGCGAAAATCCAGACACTTTTACAGAAGATGTAGTTTCATAGGGGGCGTAATGCTCCCTTTTGAGGTGATAGCATGAATTTTATTATCAACGGTGTACCGTGGGTGGTTTTGATTGACAATCCCAACAGTGATGCGCTTAGAAGAAGTGATGGTAGTCTGGCGGTAGGCGTTACCGATGCTGGAAATAACACGGTTACTTTGTCAAATCTGTTAAGCGGAGAATTTCTTCGAAAAGTGCTGATTCATGAGATATGCCATTGCGTCTGCTTCTCTTATGGAATACACATACCAATCGATCAAGAAGAGTTTTTGTGTGATTTTGTGGCAAGTCATGGTGATGAAGTGTTTGATATCGTTGCTATACTGTCTAATGTGGCCAGAAAGGCGGTGTAATCGTGCTGGACGAACTATTGGAGTACATACAGAAAACTAACCCAGAAATGACCAGAAAAAAGCTTGTAGAGGAACTTGGTCGAACTGATTCATCCACAAAGAGCATTATCCGTGAATTTATATTGATTTACAGAAAACCAGATTTTAAGTAGTCTGGTTTTTCTTGTATACAGTGACAATATTTGAATTATGTGATATGATTAATAAAGAGTTTTTTAAAGGAGGAGATTAAGATATGAAAACTTGGAAATTAGTATCTGGTATATTGTCTATTGTACTGTTTGCATTTGTGGCATTTCAATCATGCGCAGTTGGAATAGGAAACACAATGACTGACAACGGAGAAGTTGGTGGAAGTGCTGGAATCATTGTTGCTATTTTATTGCTTACGGGCGGTATTATTTCCATTGCTACAAAAAATTCTACTGGAAAAGGCGGAAATATTGCCTTGATAGTAATATTTGCTATAGGTGCCTTTCTTGGATTCGCATTGGCTGGTGGATATTCAGACCTTAAAATCTGGGCTGGATGGTGCTTGATCAACGTGATTATGGCTGTTTTGTCAATAGCCAAAAAACATAAAAATTAATATTTTAACTTCAATTATTCAAAGCAACTTGTAAGAAAAGCTTACAGGTTGCTTTTTCAGTTGCTAACATATTTGATTCGTGATACAATCAATTTGTAAGCTGGGCGATAAGAGATAGAATTGCAATAATCGTGGTTAATCCATATGGCAGTATGAATGAATACCACTTATGTTTGTGATTTTCTATTTCTTCATATCCAAGAATATCAAGTTGACTCACGTATGACTCTTCGGATATTCCAAGCCTGTTTAATTCGCTTTTCGAAAGAACTTCTAATGCGGGCTGACGGATTATCATATTTTTTATCCGGTACATATATCGGTCTATTTCCGGAAATTTTGATATGAGTTCTTCGTCTGATACAACGCCATGCTTTTTGATGTATTTTAGTGTTCGGTATTCTATTTTTAACATAACAACCTCCTTCCAAAGAGATTCTATCATAGAAAGGATGTGCAATCTATGCTTCTGGTAAAATTAGTCAGCGGAGACATCTATATGCAGACGAGCAAAGCTCTGAATATTGGAAATAAATATCACGATGGAGACATGGAACGCATTGTTTTACAAGATGATTCAATCGCGAGTAGGAAAGCACCGATTACTTTGACCATGCAGGATTTCCAAGAACTATACGAAAAGAAACTGAGAGAGATTGAAAAGGCGTAAATTTTACGCCTTTTTTCATTTTAAATGAGGAAAGTATGGGCTGTTATATACAAGTACGTTAGATTTTGGAGTTCTCCAATTTTAAATCGGGAAACCTAAACCATGATACACACTTCAAACTATATAGATATAGAATAAACTCCCATTTTTCGAGCAGTTCTTTTTTAGGTGTGTTATAATATATTATAAAACCATAAAAAGTTGCTATCTAACTGTATTGCGAAGCAACTATTGTGGTAATATGTTGTATTTGTAACAGAAGTTATTGAGGATTATGAGAGGTATAAGTTATGAAAATATGTCCAAGGTGTAACACGTTAAATGCTGATAATGCATGTTATTGTGAAAAGTGTGGGAATGATATAAAAGGCATTCCGTTGTACAACAATACAAAAGCGTCGAAGCGTTCTCCTAAGCGGCGTGTCATATTGCTTATTATTTCTTTTTGCTTAATTATTGGATTTTCTGTTTTCGTGGCAGAATCAGACAGAGACACAAAGAAAAACACAATTCGTTCAATGAATGCCGATAAAGAAAAACTAAAAGAAAAGAAAAACTCTGAAAAAAAGAAAAATAATTCGTCTACAGAGGAAACAGCACCTGTTCAAAAAGAAGATGCTTTTTTAACAAATTTAAAAACAGTTCTTGACCCTACTGTATCTGAAACAGCGTATGATATTTTGAAAAATCAAATAGGGTTCTCGAAGCTTGAATATGTCTCTAAAATGGGCGAAACATCAAATTATGAGATAAAGTGTGATGGCATAGATATGGTTCTGACAGCTAGTGATAAAGTGTATCGTATCTTTATTCCCAATAGTTCTTATGTATTCTATGAGGATGACACAATAAAACTAACTGCAAAACAATACTCTGACAGAACTATTGATTATGATAAGCAGTCTAGGTATTATATTATAGCAACAGAGATAGTTAGCTCAGTATTAGTCGACCCGAGTTCCGCTGATTTCCCATCCGTTGTTACTCATTCCGGGGAAATTGCAATGCAAAGGAACGGAAGGCTTGTGGCAGTACAAAGCTATGTTGATTCAAATAATTATTATGGTCAAAAAGTCAGAAGCAATTTTACCGTTGAATTTGTTGTCACTGACATGGACAGCTTCGCTTATGAAGTAAAATATATCAATGTCGATGGTCAAACGAGTGGAGAGTTTATAGATATAGACAGCTGGTCTGAATAATATATTCTAAAGCAACTTACAAAAAGTAGGTTGCTTTTTATTTTTTACTTGACTTTGTACGCCCAATCTGATATTATACAGTTGTAGCAAGAGAACAGAAAGGAGTGATACGGTGTCTCCGAAATTGGGACAGAAGCTTACTGATAATCCTAAAAATGTCAAGCTTAATTTAAGGCTTACGAAACAGGAAGCAGAAGATATTCAGTATTGCGCTGATAAGCTTCACACGACAAGAGTTGATGTTGTAAATAGGGGAGTCAGGAAAGTAAAAGAAGAAATTGACAAAACAAAATAGAGATTCACCCCACCCGACCAAGGAAAAATGAATCTCTAAAAAGACTTCCACAGGAAGTACCCATACGTTATTATAACACGGATGCTTTCTGTGGGCAAGGTAAAGTTAATCAATGTGGACAGGTAACTATTAATAATTATTATATGGCACGATTTCAGTAGCGAGTTTGACTGCACTGTTTGCATTGATTGACTTTTTGAATACAGGAGGTATTTTATGAATAATCAAAGATGTATAATGATTCCAGTTGCACAGTATAACCAGATGGTACAGTCTTATGATAAGGCTCTAGCAGAACTTGAAGAACTGCGTACAATGATTAAGAATATGACGAAAGGTGTGGCTGAGAATGAATAAATTTTTTGAATTATCATTTATAAATCACATTAGAAATAATGATGATTTATCCCTTGCATTTGATAAATGCTATGAGCCATTAGTAGAAAAGCTGAGAGAAATACTTAGTGATAGGAATTGCACTGAGTTGGAAGATATTCTTTCAGACTGTTCCTGTAATGCTCTGCACTTAGCTGGCGTAGTAGGAATGGAACTTGCTGTTGGAGTTATGAATGGCACTATTGAACAGACAATCGAATAGGGGGGATAATTATTATGGAAGAGTTCGCAAAGATGATATACGAACAATGGTGTAAAGGAAACGAAGACCGGGATGTATATTTAAAAAAAGGAGAAGAACTGGTAGACGAGTTGCACGAAGTATTGTCACTTAAGTTGTCAGAAAAAATTTACGAGACATTTTGTGATAGTAGCCTTGAGATAGAGGAAAGATCGTTTATTGCTGGGTTTAGTTACGCTTGCAAGTGTCTGTCAAACGGAAAAGTTGAGATTGGCGGTGGTTTGAATGAATAATGTCATCACTGTAGAAAACACGGAAATGCAGGTCAGAGAGTACAACGGTCAGCGCGTGGTTACTTTCAAGGATATTGATACTGTGCATCAGAGACCAGTCGGAACAGCTAAGAGAAATTTCTCAAGGAATAAAAAGTATTTTATTGAAAACGAAGATTATTTTTCTGTTAATCAGAAAGAATTCGGTACGAAAAACGTCCCGAATTACTCGAAAATAGGTAATCCTAATTTGGAAGTATTACTTATTACCCAAACCGGATACCTAATGCTGGTTAAATCATTCCGAGATGACCTTGCGTGGAAAGTACAGCGACAGCTTGTAAAGTCGTACTTCCAGAAGCCGTTGTTGAATCTGGCAGATAAGTATAAACGACCAGTATCGAACTGTCCAGCACCACTTGCAACGGACTTTTACAACACGAATTGGGAGAAAATAAGCTGTTGTAAGAGAGCAAATTCACTTCCAGAGAGTGATATTTTGGAAGTAGTCTTTGCTTATGTATCCAGGAAATATGATTTTGATATAGCAGAGAAGATGTATGAAGATCAAGTTGGACACAAGCCGAAAAATAGGATGGATGTTCTGGATTTCTTTCCAGAAATGAAAGCACGAGCGCAGTTTGCGATTGATGGATTGTACGGTAATGCAGTGAAGATGGAAGAAGAAAACAGTAAATAAGACGGAGGAGCCACTGCTTTGTGTAGTGGCTCTAGTTATAATATTGAGTATATAATGACCATTATATAAGGTGAATTATATAAGGTACATTATATAAGGTGCATTATATAATGGGTAAAATGTGTAAAGACAGTAAATACAAGGCTTTACGACATGTTTATACTATAATGGTCATTATATAATGGGAATTATATAATAGACATTATATAAGTGGTATTATATAATGGCACTTATATAGGAGGTATACGGTGATGAAGAAGACAGCGGATTATACAATGAATGCGATCAACAGATATAATGATAAAAAGGATATTGCAAAGGTGCTTTTTCCAAAGGGAACGAAAGCCAGAATTAAGGCAGTAGGATACTCTGTGAACGGATTTGTCAATGAAGCGGTTAAGCGTATGCTTGATGAACTGGAAGCAGTAGAAGAAAAGCCAGTTGAGGTCAAGAAAACCGGATCAGTTAATCTCACAGAATTGCAGAAAGTGTTAGATCAGAAAATAGCAGCACGGAAAATGGGCGTTGTCGATATGGAAAAGGAAGAAGTTCGGAAAGTGTCAAAGATGGAAGCCGAAAAGTTGGATAGCGAAGAATAGGATTAAAAAAGGAACTTAAATTTCGATTTGAGATTTGAGTTCCTGTTTTAGTTTCCGCTAAAGAAGTGAAATTTTGGCAAAAAACATAAAATTATAAATTTTCTCTTGAAGTTCGTGAAAATTAGTTGCACGGGTACAGAAAATAGACTTGCCAGCCGGAAAAGCTACAAGATGATCGGATATTGTCAAAATGTCGCTTGTTTCCGTCCGCTGGTCTTTGTTCTGCTGACTGGAGACAGCCAGCCCCAGAACGTCACACAATGTGCACTGCTTTAAAAATAGCATATGATCGCATCACGTGTCAATATATCCGGGCGAATTGGGACAATCTGTCATTGGATCAATTGCAAAAGTCTAAAAGCGGCACGAGAAAAAGCCGGATACAGTCCGTCTTTCTGTTATCTCGTTTCTATGGTTATATATTACACCGTATATAATGTAATATCAATATACAAATACACTAAAAATAAAGCAATAAAAATATTGAAAAATTGTGCATTATTTATAATGTAATTGCATTGAAATTAGTTTATAAATAATGTATAATAAAAGTAAAATAATTATGGAGGTGATAACGTGTTTACATATAAAATAGATGTATTAGACACACTGAAAGAATCAGGATATAACACAACAAGACTTAGGAAAGAAAAGCTCCTCGGCGAAAATGCTATACAGTCATTGCGTAAAAATGAAATGGTTGGTATTATTGCGCTTGAAAAGATATGTAGGTTGTTAGACATGCAGCCGGGAAACATTATTAAATATGTAGAGGATGGCGAAAAAAAATAACATTAAAAATAAAGTACAATCTATTGACAAGACATTAAAAATAATGTATTATAATACTTGTAAGGAACAAGCTTACAAGTTACCAGTGGCAAGCTGGAGAAAGGAGAAAACATGGAACAAATGGGAATGACAGATAAACAATTCAACGGGTTTATAAGATTTCTAATTGACGACCTGAAGGAAGCCAAGGAAGAGGAAGACACCGAAAAGAAAAACGCAAGGATTCAGAAGATACTGGAAAACCTCCAGAGCACTCTGGAAGATTAAAAAAAGAGCCGTATAACAACGGCTCAGACACACAAGAGAGGGCGGAACTTGCCACCGCTCTCAAGTAAAATTATTATAGCAAATCTGCGGAGGTATCGCAATGAAAATAAAAGGAATTGGAAATATCAGCAAAGAAAAGGCAATGGAAATTCTGACAAGAGAAGGACGCGAAGCCGTTAAAAGTGGAGAAATCACATTGAAAGAGCTTGGAGAGATGTACAAGCTCGAACAAATTAAAAAAGCGTCAAAAATTGGCGCGTGCAGTGATGCGTTCCTGGCATCTTATAGCTGGATACCGGAAGATCTGAAAGAAGATCTAACACCGGAGCAGCTCGGACGGCTCACAGATTCATTTTATGAATGCTATGGAGCCGGAAAGAACGCATAAACAAGAAAAGAGCGGGGAAAGTTCCTCACTCTTTTCTTGTTTTTCTCGTCGAAAATATTATTGTTTCAATCCGTGTGACACTGGGTTAGCTGGCGCCACCTTGCGCAAAGCGTCCATTACGCAAGACATTTTAGCATCATTAAAAATGCTATTTTTTCAACCCTTGCCCGGTGGAATTGCTACCGGAACCGCCCTAGATAGCATCCAATCTAGGAGACAATCAAATTGTATAATTAATTCAAAAATTAGTCAAGTAAAGTTGCGATCTTTTTAGGTCGTTTTTTTATTTCTGTTTTATGCGGTTATGTAAAATGAACTGCCTTTTGAATGGCTGTGTTATGTACATCAATTCAAGAAACGATCAAAAATTTGTTAAATTTTGTTAACTGATTTTACTAAAAAATTAAGTAAACCAATGCAACTGAATGTATCATGCGATAAATGGCTAGAATACAACGTTTATAAAGATTTTTGCAAGTGATTATTTTTAGGCAAACTAGAACGCGGTCTATTGACTCTAAAAACGAAAAACGAAATGAAAAACAAGGCACACGCCACAAACCATTGTATTTACTGCGGTTAACGAGTTAACAAAGAGTTAACGAAAAACAAAGTGAAAACCTAATGAAAAACAAATGAAAAACCTACAATTATAAAAGAAATAAAAGAAAGGGAAGAATATTATATAGCTGTTTTTTGTGATTTTGAGAATTTCTAGAAATGATATTATTATGATACGTTCAAGAGAAACACCTGCGTTTTAAAAATCTATTGACAATATTGTTTATATGGTGTATCTTGTATACAAGAACTAAAGCTCGATAGCGGACTGGATAAATTAATATATATCTAGTCGATGCCCTGGCAGGATTGCCGAGGATGCCGGATAGGGTAGGCTATTGGGAGGAAGGGCAAGGACGGCAACGGGAAACCGTGAAGCATTCGCCAGCTTGTGGGATCAGGTAATGATCTTGCTTGCTGGCGTTTTTTATTTTGGGAAAACGGCAGGAGGTGAACAACATGGAGCGGATCAGCGAAGAACGGGAAGAAGATATAGAAATCTATGACGATGATATAGACCTGTACTTGGAGCAATTCAGAGAGGAGCAGAACATAGACGACTATAGAGAGATCAGCCAAAATGTTTGGAATGCTGCGCTAATGTATGTTCAGAAACATGTGTTTCCTGATAGATCAATGCTAAAGAGTACTAAGCTGACACCAGATATTGCCTGTATACCTACTACTTTCGGAGCCTATGACTATGATAAGCTTAACGCTATATGTGACAGATATATATATTTATGTGGACTATATGATAAATTAGTAATGCCTATGGGCTTTAGTTATTTAACAGGTGTAGGTGTAGATAATATATATAGCTGGGCTAATGGTGATAGTGGTAATCTAAGTAAGAGTAGCTCCGAGATTTTCAAAAAATTGAGAATGTCTAGAGAGGATTCAATAGCGTCGCGGCTAGGCGGTGGCAAGCAGAACCCGGTCGGATTAATTGCAATGTTGAACCACTACGACAACTGGAATATGCCTGGCGTCACAAGAGAGCTAGTAGACAGGCGTGCATTGACAGCGGATCAGCTTCCGCAGCTTGGAGCAAAAGCACCGGATGAATTGCCAGAAAAGATTGATCTAAATTATCCAGTTCCGGAAGTTGTAGACGGTGATGGATAAGAGGATAAATAATATCATTGACTTAGTGGCGAAATTAATCAAAAACGTAAAGCTCTATAAGTCAAATTCGTGTTTTACGTATAGATCTAAAAATGATTCGATGAAAGACGTGTTGTCAATATACACCCCGGAGGGGGTCTAATGAGAATTGAAAAAGCGCACTACTAAGTCCCAAAAATATTCTCAAAAACAAAAAGGACTATAGGGAGATAAACAATGTTACTTAAAATCACATTATTATTAATCGTTATAAGCATAGCTATGAAGATTGCTTGGAATGCATATTACAGAACCTTAAGTGATGCAAGAAAGTTTCTGATTTCATATGGCCGAAGTTACAAAAAGGGTGAAGCAGCTTTTTTGTTGATTACGGGTATTTTTATTGGAATTTCGTTTGTTATGACGATTGTAACTGCTATCAGTTTTATTTTTAAATGCCTGTAAGAGAGAGGGAAACTACATGGAGAATACAGTACCAGTAATAAACATACAAGCGCAAAAGACAGTAAATGTACTCGGTACAAAATACACGATAGAGGTGCACAAACGTTCTGAGGATAAGCTCATGCAAGATATTAACTGCGATGGATATTGTTCGGCTGATAATCACAAGATTGTGGTCGCTGACATGACGGAAAAGAAATCATTTCCCTATTTCGATGAATCGGAAGCACACGAGTATTTCAAGAAAACGCTTCGGCATGAAATCATCCATGCATTTCTGAACGAGTCCGGTTTACAGGAAAGCACTAGTGGGCTAGAAATTGCATGGGCGAAGAATGAGGAGATGGTTGACTGGATGGCGATTCAGATGCCAAAAATTTACAAAGCATTTTGCGATGCTGATTCAGTGTAGGAGGTATGAATGTTTAAGAAAACCAAAAAGCGGAATTACAAGAAAGAATTGAACGAAGCGTTATCAAAACTAAGCGATGCACTCTGGGATAACATTACGCTTCGTACAGATATCGAAGAACTGAAAGAAGAGAATGATAAGCTGAAAGCAGAAAAGCTGTTTGGCAATTATCCATCAACCGAGGATGATTTGCCATTTGGTGATCTAGATGAAGATGAAAAGCCAGAAGAGGATATTACATACTTAACTGATCGGATTGAGTACCTGGAAGAAGAGTTGGAAAAACTTGGAGATGCTCGCCAGTCAGATTTGATTACGATTAATCAGTTACAGGTTGCACTTGATGTTGTTCTAGACAAATACGAACGTCTGAGAAAACAAAAGGGACTTGTGTAGCAATGCGGTATTCTGGAAAAGATATTTCTGACGAATGTACGAAATGTGGGAAAGTATTTGAGTGTGAATTGTTCAAACAAGGGCATGGTATTAAGTGCGATAGAGAAAACGTGTCTTTGATGGTTAAATGCCAGATTGAGCATAGAGAAAATCGTGTTCATTTCGGTGATGCGCCGAATTAGGATAAACAATATATCACAGGAGAACTCATATGGGAAAGAAGGAGAGACCGCCGCCAAAGGTGGTATTTATTGCAGAAAATCACTTTAAAAATTACTGAAAATGTTTGTCGAAAGCAGGGCGGTATTGTTTCGCAGCTATACCGTCTTTTATGAAAAAATGAGAATAATTAATCAAAAACGAAATGTATCAATTGAATTAGAAAATTACGATTTGATGGTTGACGAAAATAATGTTGTCGCACTGCCTGCTTGCTATAACGGAGCGAACAGGGTTTTGGGAACGTATGGTTCGGAAGAAAGGGCCATGGAAGTTTTAAGCGAAATCCACAGCGACTACAAATACTATAGATTCGATATTTACGAAATGCCGATTACTTAATTTTGTGGCATATATTAATTTCTCCTACCGTACTAGCTGATGCTGATTAAAGAGCCGTCAAAAGCTCGGTACGGTCTCCATGGAAGATTACGCATCTACCATGGAAAAGGTTGTGTTTGAGTGCATATTCGAATCGGCATAAGAAATGCAACGATAAAACGACCTTGTGGTGTGCTTGACGCTATCATGGCTTACAAATGGCTATCTCACGGAATAAATAGCTTAGAAACAAATGATAGAGGGATCGTGACCTTCCACCACATTTCTGAGTTTTGCGGTTCTCAGAAATAACCTTTTTCTGTTATTTTTTGAAGCTTCCTTTCAATGTTTAATGTTTTGACGCGATAAAAACCGCAACATGGGCGTATAGTTCAGTGGTAGAACATAAGAGTTTAGGAGATCTGGCTGTGTGTATACCAATGCTAGCAAAGGTAAACAGAAACTGAATGATTCGCTCTGTATGTCATGGGTTCGATTCCCATTGCGCCATTGGAGGTATAGATTATGGGTAAAAATCACGTATTATCCAAACACGGACGCGGTGCCGAGTTAAAGGGTGCCGTGAAAAAAATTGATAAAGATAAATTCATAGAAGCATGTAACGCGTGGATGGTAGATAAGCAGTCTATCAATAAAGCTAGAAAAATTGTAGGGCTTAGTGCTCCAACATTTACCAAATATTTACGAATGGTTTTGATGCATGAACCATTGCCGGAGGGATTGTTTTTTGACGATGATGAAGAATCAGAATGAAATTAAGAAAGAGATTAATAATATGTCTGACAGAATATCGAATTGTGTAGCAAACGGATTTACAGTTACCATCCGGCCGGCGAAAGATGGAGTAAAGATTACCAGCCACAAGGAACAGGTGGTAAAACTTAAATATTAATAGCTCATGCCCGGATGCGGACAGAGAACAGGGGAACGCCTCTTGACTTTTTTATTTAAAGAGTTAGGGGGCGTTTTTTATTTGGCAAGCGATTATCTGATAAATACGGTCAAAGGATACGAAGACTATATACGTAGGCAAGGAATAGACGAACAGTTACTGGAAGCGTACAAGCAAGCCATATACTTTTCAATGTATAAAGACAGAGATATAAATTACGGAGTAAAACTTGCCGGAAAAGTAAAAAATCTGTATGAAAAATTCATTTTTGATACAACTGGCGGTACATCGTGGGATTTAGAAAAATATGCATTTAAAAATGGAGAGAAATATCAAATTCTTGATGATTTGTATGAAACGATTCTGGTAGAAGCTCAAAACAAGAATGTTGACAGCTATTTACGGTACATTGAAAAAAAAAGAGAACCAAAAGAGCGATTCTATATGCCTAGAAGAAAACAATTCTTGAAAATCGGTCTTGTAGATGGCTTACAAGGGATGATTGATGACAAGTATGATATGATACTTATTTCGCTAATTCCCGGATCAGGAAAAACGAGTTTGGAAAAATTTTTTCTCAGTGGAGTTATAGGCTGGTTTCCCAAAGACTTCAATCTGTTCTATTCACACAGCAGCGACATTACCAGAATGTTCTATGATGGCGAATACGACATTGTTACAAATGCAGAAGAGTACACATGGCATGAAATATTTCCAAAATTAAAAGTAAGCGGACAAAATGCCAAAATGGAACAGTTTAACGTAGGAAAATACAAGCCGTTTCCATCTGTACAGTGTACTTCTGTAGGAAGCAAAAATGCCGGAAAAGTTCGTGCATCTAAATTTTTGCTGGTTGATGATATGATCGGTGGAATTGAAGAAGCATTAAATAAAAATACTCTTGATAAATTATGGGATAAATATGCTGTAGATGCCAGACAGAGAAAAATACAAGATACAGACGGTAATAACTGTAAGGAAATTCATATTGCTACAAGATGGAGCGTATATGACGTGATAGGACGCATACAGAAAATGTATGAAGGTAATGATCGTGTCAAGACAATTGCAGTTCCAGACGTGGATCCAGTGACAGGAGAAAGCAATTTTGATTATGAGTATAGCGGATTCACGGTTGATTTTTTTGCAGACCAGCAATTGCTTATGGATGACGTTTCTTATAGATGCTTGTACAAACAGGAACCGATAGAACGAGAGGGGTTATTGTTTCCGGAAGATAAAATTCGTAGGTATCTCAATCTACCGCATGGTGAACCGGAAATTATTACTGGCCAGTGCGATACAAAGGGAAAAGGTACAGACTTTTTTGTTCTTCCTGTATTGCAGAAATACGGAGAAGATTATTATTGCGTGGATTGCGTTTGCGACAACACGGCGGATTATGAGATGCAGTATGAAAATGCAGCAAATATTCTTGTAAATAATATGGTTCAAGAGTGCGAATTTGAGAGAAATGCTGGTGGAGACCGAGTAGCAATGGAAGTAAATAAGCGTGTTGAGCAAAAAGGCTGGATTTGCAATATTACAGATACGCCAACAGAAACAAATAAAGAAGCACGAATTTATCAATGTTCTGCATGGATATTACAGCATGTAATTTTTAAAGATAAGTCAATGTATTCACCTAAAGAACCGTATGGAATCATGATGCAATTACTTTCTGGATATTCTGTTTCGGATAAAAAACAACTTGATGATGTGCCGGACGTATTTTCTAACTTTGCAATAAGAGTAACATCTGGAAGCAGAGTTGCTACAGTAGAAGCAATTCAAAATCCGTTTTGGGGAGGGTATAGATAATGGATATGATAGTACCAACAAAAGAAGCGATGGAACAATATGAATGTTTAAAAATGGAGTTAGAATCTATTAAGAAAGAAGTTAAAGAAACAGAAGATTCTATATCAAAGTTAATAGAGGAAGGCACTGTTTGTGATAAAGTCACTGGAGGGCTTGGAGGTATTCAAGGATTCAAAATTGAAGGTTTCCCTATTCCTGTTTACGAAAGAAGAAAAAAATTTCTTAGAAATAGAGTGGATAGGCTTAGAGAGAAAGAAAATGAGATTATGGAATACAAAGAGAAGATTGAGCGGTATATAGATTCAATTCCTGTTAGTAGAGATCGAATTATTTTTAAGGCAATTTTTATTGATGGAATGAGCCAGAAACAGATTGCAAATAGATTGCATGTTGACAGAAGCCTCATAAGTAAAATAATTAGAAAATACTTGTAAGTTTCACACAATTCACATAAAATCTATGCTAGAATTAAAATCGAGGAAAGAATAAAGTCCTTTTCATATCTCATATCCTTTTTTAAAAAGCTCAATCGTGGAAATGCGCCTTGCTTATGCATGGCGTATTTTTTGTGGAGAAAATTATGGAAAATAAGACAATATACTGTCCAAAGTGCCATAGAAAAGCAGGCACTTATGATGGAAAATCAAAAATGAATAAAATATGTCGATGCAAAAATTGTAATAAACGTGTTATTTATCATTGGCTTGATGGGAAAACGGAAATTAAGCCTCTGAGAAAGAGAAATTGCAGTAGCGGAATGACTTTTGGCATGTAGGGTGATCTAATGGCAAACAAAATGTTTTTTAATGACCTTGTAAAAGGCAATTATGGAAGAAAAATTGCATATGCGGACGTAGAAGAGGTCACTGAGAACAATATTGTTAGTATTATTGGGAAAACTCTTGGAATCTTCAATTACAACAGAAGGATTGCTGAATATTTGTGGAATTACTACAAAGGCGATCAACCTGTGTTGTACAGAACAAAAAGAATGCGCAATGATATAAACAATAAAATTTGTGAAAATCACGCTTATGAAATCGTACAGTTTAAGGTTGGACAAACATATGGCGAACCGTTACAGTGTGTTGGAGTTGTAAAAGATGAAATTAACGAATCTATTGACAGATTTAACACATTTCTTCGTCAAGCGCATAAACATGCGAGAAATATAAAATGCGGAGAATGGCAGTCGGCTGTAGGTACAGGGTTTATGGCAGTTTCTTTTGTACATGAAAAAAAAGCACCTATTCCATTTAGAATAACAGTCCCTACTCCGCTGAATACATATATCATTTATTCTTCGATAACGGAAGAACCGCTTGTTTCGGTCCAAGAGTTAAAAGATGAAAACGGCGAATATTATAAATCGTGTCACACAAAAACACATCAATGCATTATAAAAAACAGCAAAGTAGAGGGGTGGAAACTACACGCATTTGGAGATGTCCCTATTGTTGAATATCCAAATAACTTTGAAAGAATATCAGACATTGAATTAGTTATGAGTATGCTTGATGCGCTTAATGAAGTTCAGTCAAACCGAGCAGATGGTATTTCTCAATTTATTCAGTCATTTGTCAAATTCGTTAATTGCACAATTGATGAAGAAACGTTTGAGAAAATGAAAATGAACGGTGCTTTTGTCGTGAAATCAAATAATGCTGATAATAAATCAGATGTTGAAATCATGAGCCAAGAATTAAACCAGACAGAGACGCAAGTGGCTAAGCAAGATTTGATGGACAATATTTTGCAGATACTTGCAATTCCTAAATTAGAAGGAAACACTGGTGGCGACACACAAGGTGCTGTACAGTTGCGCAATGGATGGGATATGGCTAAGACGCGAGGAAAGCTTAAAGACCCGATTGTACAGGAGTCAGAACAACGCCTTAATAATGTGATTTTAAATGTGATAAGGGTTCAGTCGAACGGTGAAAATCCATGTCCGATTGACACGAGCCAGTTTGAAGTAGTTATTAATCACAGCCCGATGGACAATATGCTGGTCAAGGCACAGTTTTTAGATTATTTGCTTAAAGACGGCGTTCATCCAAAACTTGCGTTTGAGAGAAGTACATTGTTTTCTGATAGCGAGAAAGCATATAATCTTTCTAAACCTTATCTGGATGTTTTGTATCAGACTATTGATGAAACAAATAGGCAAAACGCTCAAAACAAAAATGAAATAATTGATAATCAGACAGAATAAGTCGGACATTGTGAAAACGGTGTCTGGCTTTTTCTATATAATTTTGCATCCATGCGTTAAATGGGAAAAAGAAGAAATCCATGCTGATAGAACAGCGAAACAAAATGTAGATTACGGAGGTAATAACGATGACGAGAGAAGAAGCAAAACAGAATTTGGTTGCGTTAGGAATTGAAGAACCGACAGATGCACAGGTAACTAATTATTTAAACCAGTTCCATAGTAACAGACCTACACCGGCAAAAAAGCCGGATCCTGCAACAGATCCAGAACCAAGCCCACAGTCTGCAACAGATCCAGAACCTCAAAACGAGGAAGAGATTGAAAAACTTAAAAATCAGGTAAAAGAGTTGCAGAAGGAAAATATCAGAAAAGATATTCGCGCTTATGCTGCGGAAAAAGGGTTGACAGGTGAACAGGCGGAAAAGGTTCTTGCAGGTTTTCAGGAAAATTACGATCTTGCTAAAACTGCAATTGATTCTATGTCACAGATTATTTCCGATAAAGAAACTGCTGCTGCACAGGCAAAGGAACAGGAAATTGCCAGAGGTACGAATAATCCTGGAGGAGGAACTGGCGGCGGTAATAAACAAAAAACAGATGCAGAGAAAACGGCAGAAACAATCGGCAAAGAGCTTTCTGGTGCTAACAAGTCAGCTGAGTCGATTGTTGAAAGTTATTTGTAGGAGGTTAGTTTAATGAAATTCAAAGAGTCTAGTGTGAATTCACAGAAAGAGATTTTGAAAAGAAAGCTTGGCGGCGAGCTATTTGAAGAAATTAAGCTTGATGATTCCGCTTTTACAAACGGAGTTTGCAAGGCTGGAAATCCAATTTCAGCGGAAGGAAAGAAAGTAAATGCGGGAACTTCTGATGGTGCTGCTGTTGGTGTTCTTTTGAATGATGTGTATGACGAAAACCCAAATGGAACTATTTTGAAAGCATTTGGTGTCGTAAATGAAGCAAATGCAAATGCAAATGCATCAATTACGATTGCGGCAGGAGTTAAAACTGCGTTGTCTAACATCATTTTTGAGTAATTGATTACCGGCAAATGCTTAAGAATTTGTCGCTGACCGAAAAAAGTTATCGGTAGAAAGGTAGGAAATAATGAATATTAGAGATGTATATAGCGCAAGGGCAATTGCACTTGTTCAGAATGAAGTTGCAAGTAATAAAATTGCATATCTTGGTGCTGGACTGTTCCCTTCTAGAAAGAAAATGGGACTTGATTTGAAGTGGCTTAAGACATCAAAAGGTCTTCCAGTTTCTCTGGCTCCGTCTAATTTTGATGCGGTTTCTACGCTTAGAAGTCGTGAAGGATTTTCAATGGACGAGACGGAAATGCCATTTTTCCGTGAATCTATGCTTGTAAAAGAGAAAGACGAACAGGAAATTATGCGTGTACAGGAAAGTGCAGATCCATATGCAGCAGATGTTTTAAAAAGAATCTTTGATGATGCAAATACACTGATTGACGGAGCAAACGTTGTTCCTGAGAGGATGATTATGCAGCTTTTGGCACCATCTGACGGATCGCCAAAAATTTCTATTGTTGCAAATGGTGTGACATACGATTATAACTACGATCCAAATAGTACTTATAAGGCAAACAACTTTGCTGACTGCACACAGACAGATACGGATAAATGGTCTGATACCACTAATTCAGACCCGATGGACGATGTTTCTACTGCTTTGGATGCCGTAGAAGCTGCGACTGGAGATAGACCTGCTATCATGATTATTTCCAGAAAGACGATGGATTATCTAAAAAAGAACGCTAAAATCAAGTCTGCAATTCTTTCACAGAATACATCAGCTACCGTGTTTATGAATGACAACAGGGTAAAAGAAGTATTTTCGTCAGAGCTTGGAATTAACATTATTGTTTACTCAAAACAGTACAAAAAGGAAGACGGAACAACAGCCAAGTTCTATCCAGATGGATACGCTACGCTGATT
>ERZ772882.414-NODE-414-length-57064-cov-6.932940_pt1 | contig 57064 bp, 36 predicted proteins | sample MGYA00580576_ERZ772882 | MGnify/ENA primary metagenome ERZ772882 (study PRJEB29015, sample SAMEA2737658) | human gut metagenome | biome: human gut; feature: human-associated habitat; material: faeces | place: China | collected 2012 ... | reverse complement strand
CACCCCACTTGTTAGATAGTATATCATACTGTCTAACAAATGGGGTGCTGTTCACTGCTTCACCGGGGAATTTTCATTCCGACGCTTCGCACTCTCCCTGCACCGGTACGGCGGTCAGGGTGACCAGGGTGTCGGGGCAGGAATCCGCAACAAATCGCACGCGCAGCGCGCCGGGCTGCGCGGTGCTGCGGATCACCGCCATCACCCGGCCGTCCCAGGTGTCGGCGGCGGTGGCCTGGTAGCTTTCCTCGCTGCTGGGCGCCGCCGAGCCAAAGCCCAGCAGCTGGCCCGCGCCCTCCACAGAGATGCGCACCGGAGTGGAGTCCCAGCGGTTCCACCGTCCCCGGGCGTCCACCGTGTCCACCGTGAGATAGACAAGGCTCTGGCCGTCGGCGGGCAGTGTGTCGCGGGTGGCCGTGACCCGTAGCGCGGCCACGGGGCCGGCGGTGTGCAGGGCGTGGCGCCCCACCTCCTGCCCGGCGTTGTACGCCACGGCCAGCAGCTCGCCGGGGGTATAGGGCAGATCGTACAGGGCGGTCAGAGCCTCTTGCTCGCCCGGGCGTTTGCGGCCCAGCGGCTGCCCGTTCAAAAACAGCTCGACCTCGTCGCAGTCGGCCAGGACGCGGACGCGGGCGGTCTGGCCCTCCAACCCCGTGAATGTCCAGGAGTCAAGAGCGTCGGCGTATTTCCAGCTGTTATGATCGTGGGTTTGACCGTGGCGGTCCACCCGCTCCACGGCGAGGAAGGGGTCCTTGCGTAGCCCGTAGGCGATTTCCCGCAGGTAGCTGACCGGGCGGCGGTTGCCGTTTAAGTCGAAGTCACCGCAGTAGGCCAGCCGGTCGGGGTAGACCCCCTGCGCGCCGTTCGTGGGTGCGTAGTGGCAGATGCCGATGCCGGCCTCGCCCAGGTAGTCAAACCCAGTCCAGGTGAAATCCCCGATCACGTGGGGGTTGCGCTGGACGATCTGCCACAGGCGGGCAATCTCGGTGGGGTAGGTCTCGCTGCCCATCACAACGCGGTCGGGGTGCAGCCGGTGCTCCAGCTCATGGCGGGCGGTCAGGTAGTTGTAGCCCACCACATCCACGCAGGATTCCGCCGCTTCCAGGCGGTCCGTCAAAATCTGGCTGACCGAGAACTGGTCCAGCATCTGCTGCTCGGTCGTGCCCATGACCTGGTTCAGCTCCTCACTGCCCGCGTCGGAGGGGGCCGCCAGCTGTTCCTCCGCCTTCGGATACATTCCGGCGAACAGAGGCAGATCGTCGGTCACAGCCAGGAATCCGTTCATGCCGAAGGTGGTGTAGCGGGTCGCGTCCAAACTGCGCAGCTCTTCAGCCAACGCACGGCACTGGGCGGCGCCAGACACCCGGCCGATCTCCGGCACCTCGTTGCCGACGCTGTACAGAATCACGCTGGGATGGTTAAAATCTTTGTCCACCATAGCCTGGACATCCGCGCGCCAGTGTCCGGCAAAATCCAGTGCGCCGTCGTTGGCGTTCTTGGACTCATTCCAATAATCCGTCAGTTCGTCCATAACGAGCATCCCCACCTCGTCGCAGACATCCAGTAAGGCCTTGGATGCCGGGTTGTGGGCACTGCGGATGGCGTTGAACCCGGCAGCCTTGAGATGCCGGATGCGGAACGCTTCGGCGTCACGGGTGGAAATGCCGCCCAGCAGACCGTTATCGTGGTGAATGCAGGCGCCCCGCAGTTTGATGGTCTGCCCGTTGAGGCGCAGCCCCTGGCGGGCGTCCAGCGCCAGTGTGCGGATGCCGAAGGTAACCTCGGTCTCATCCGCCAGCGTGTCCCGGTCCCAAAGGCGCAGCACCGCCCGGTACAGCGCCGGGGTGTCCGGCGACCACAGCGCAGGGGCATCCACCGTGACAGTGGTGTGCCACGGGCAAGTCTGTCCGGGTTGCAGCGCGACCCAGGCCGTGGCTTCGCCGCAGGGTGTGCCGTTCGGCGCGGTCAGCGCCAGTTGCAGCCGTAACTTTCGGGCGCGGGTACCGTTAGCGATCTGTCCTTCCAGCTGCAGAACCGCATACCCTTCCTCCACCGATACGGTGCGCACCCGCTGCTTACCCGGCAAAAAGGTTTCCGACCCGCCCTGCCACAGCCAGACATCTCGATAGATGCCGGATCCCGGATACCAGCGGGAGGACTTTTCCTCATTGATTGCCAGCACCTTGACAGTATTGTTCTCCCCCCAGCTCAGATAGGGAGTCAGATCGGCGAAAAAACCGGTGTACCCGTTGCGATGACCGACGATGAACTCATTGTTCAGGTAGACCGCTGCGCAGCGCATGACCCCTTCAAATTCCAGCAGGATCTGTTGCCCGGCCCAGTCGGCGGGGACCTGGAACGTCTTTTGATAGGTGTAGGATCTGGCCGGGTAATAGCCATACTGGTTGCCGCTGACCGCGTCCGGGCTGCGCGATTCCTCGATCATAGCGTCGTGAGGGAGTATGACCGGCCGTCCTGCGCCGCCGCCCTGATTGAAAATGGCACCAAACGGGTCCTGCACCCCCTCCTGCACGGTCCAGCCAAAGTTGAATGTTGTTCGTTTCATCTTGCCACTCCTCTTATTGGTTCAAAGCCGCCACAATGGTCCGGACCGTCTCCTCGGTCATTGCCCCGCCGGACATATCCGCCACCTTGCACAGCGGCATGTCCATCCCCATGGCGGCATAATCCATGGCAACATCCTCGGTATCTTCCTCGTCGTTGAGGCGTCGCTGGCGCTCCTCCTCACTGACGGCAGGCATCTGGTAGGCGGCCATCATTTCCTGGACCACAGCCTGTCCGGCGGGCAGGGTCATCAGTTCGCCCATCGTTACAAAACGGTCGTAGGTCTTGGGGATAACCCGGGTGGCTTCCATCCGGACGGTAGCCCGCAGGCGGATGTCCCGGCTGGAAGCCCCGGCAAGAATCTCATAGGTTCCGCTCTCGGCGTACCAGTCGTGCATCCCCACATGATAGTAGGCAAAGCTACGCTTGTTCAGCGTGAAGGTCACAGTCTGGGTCTGGCCCGGTGTGCAAAATACCTTGGTAAAGCCGCGCAGCTCCTTGACCGGGCGCGGCACACCGGCCGGGGCATTGCCCACATACAGCTCCACAATTTCCTTGCCGGGCAGACGGCCGGTGTTGGTCACATCCAGCTGTACGGTCAGGGTGTCGGTGTCCCGTATATGCTGCTTGTCCAGCCGCAGGTTGCTGTACTGCCAGTCCGTGTAGGAAAGTCCAAAGCCAAACGGGTAGGCCACCGGCATCTGCTTCTTGTCATAGTAGCGGTACCCAACAAAGACGCCCTCCTCATAGACAGCGGTCTCTTTCTGGGGATAGGTCAGGCTGCAGGGAGTGTGTTCCAGCGCCAGGGGCCAGGTCTCAGCCAGCTTGCCGCAGGGGTTTGCCCGCCCGAACAGCAGCCGGGCCATGGCTTCGGCCACCCCCTGACCGGCGGTGTACATGGCGAACAGCGCATCGGCCTTGGCGGCCCAGTCGGTCAGCACCGGCGCGCCGGTGAACAGGAACACTACCACCGGCTTCCCCAATGCGGCCAGTCGGTTCAGCAGGTCGATCTGGTTGCCCGGCAGACGCAGATGGGTGCGGTCAAAGCCCTCACTCTCCCAGCCGTTGGGCATCCCCATGCAGTAGACAACGACGTCGCTCTCCGCCGCGTTGGCCAGTGCCCGGGACACAAAATCCTCATCCACCTCGTCCTTTTTTAGCCGGTAGCCGCGGGCGAAGGTGGCTTTCACGTCGGGATAATCCTCGGCTAGCACGGTCAGCAGGTCGCGGTGGAAGGTGGGATTCACATGGCTGGACCCGCCGCCCTGGTATCGCATGGTTTGGGCCAGTCCGCCAATGACCGCCACTCGGGCGGTGTGTGCCAGCGGCAGAACGCCGCCCTCGTTTTTCAGCAGCACGGCGCTTTCAGCGGCAGCCTGGATGGCCAGCTCGTGGTGGGCGGCGACGTCGTAGCGGACCGTTTTGCATCGGTTGGCTTCGCCCCGCAGGGCTAGTTTCAGCAGTCGGAGCACGGCGGCGTCCAGATCGCGTTGGTCCAGTCGCCCTTCCTGCACAGCCTGCACGATGGCCTGGGTTTTCACCTCGCCGGCATAGGGCATCCGCAGATCAAAACCTGCCGCGATGCCCAGGGCGTCGTCGTTGGCCGCGCCCCAGTCCGAGACGACCACCCCTTCGTAGCCCCACTCGCCCCGCAGAATATCCCGCAGCAGGTGGGAATTTTCGCAGCAGTAGGTGCCGTTCACCTTGTTATAGGCGCCCATGATGGTCCAGGGTTTGCCCTCCTTGACAGCGGTTTCAAAGCTGGCCAGGTAGGTTTCCCGCAGGGTGCGCTCATCCACCCGGACGTCCACCGTCATGCGGCGTGTCTCCTGATTGTTCAGCGCAAAGTGTTTGAGGCTGGTGCCGACGCCCTGGCTTTGCACGCCTTGGATATGACTTTTTGCCATATTGGAGGAGAGATACGGATCCTCGGAAAAATATTCGAAGTTGCGTCCGCACAGCGGGCTGCGCTTGAGGTTTGCGCCCGGCCCCAGCAGCACAGCAACCTGTTCCTGTTTACACTCCTGCCCCAGCGCGGCTCCGATCTGCCGCATCAGGGTCTCATCCCAGCTGTTGCACACCGCGGCCGAGGAGGGAAAGCAGGTGGCGGGCACGCTCTTGTTGATGCCCAGGTGATCGGTCTCCCCGGTCTGCTTGCGCAGGCCGTGGGGGCCGTCGGTCATCATGATGGCGGGCACCCCTTTCTCGGTAATTTCCTTCGTAAACCAAAAAGACGCGCCCTGGCACAGACTAGCCTTTTCCTCCAGGGTCAGGGTTTGCAGGATCTCTTCAGCAGTTTTCATGGCGTTGGCCTCCTTCGCTTATGGTTGGTAGAGCAGGACAGCCTGCCCCTCCCGGCCGGGCAGCGTTACACGGCCCGCACCGTCAATTTTTCCCGCTGGGGTGCGTGTCATGGCCCAGATATCGATGACCTGCACCGCAAACCGGCCGGGGCCGGGGCACTGGACATCCAGCCAGGCCGGGCAACTGCGGCCCAGGTAATAGAGGCGCCAAGATTCATGGCCGCAGACCATGGGCACCAATTCCGCAATGTAGGCAGTGCGGATACCCTTCGGCATCCGCATCATGGCCGCGCCGAAGGCCCCCATGTTCCCGCCGCCGTTGGGGTCAGCGGAAAGATTCTCCATCAGCGGCCGGGGTATGCCGGGCAGGCTTTCCAGCAGCTGGCGCAGAAAGGCGATACGGCGCACGCTCTCGCCGTGCAGCCGGCCGCCCTTCCCCCACCAGAGGATTTCCTCGGGGTTGTAAAAAGTCTCCCCGTGGGTACACCAGCCGCCGCAGGCCACCGTCGTCCAGAAGCAGTGGACCATCTCAAAGGCGGACAGGTTGCCCCAGGTGAACTCGATGTTGCCCTCATATCCGCACTCGTCGATGATGATGGGCTTGCGGTACTGCCACCCCCAGGTCAGGGCCTGGCGGCAGAGGTTTGACTGAATGGAGCAATGGGTCATCCAGTCCCGGTTGGGGTAGGGCTGGCAGCAGTTATGGATGGAGAGTAGGTGCGATGTACACTGGTTTTCCTGCACACAGGCAGCAAAGGCATCCCAGTCCGCCTCGGTTTTGCCGGAAACCATATCGTACTCGTTGGCAAGGCTCCACCAGACATTTTTGTAGGCGGACAGTCGGCGCACCGCGTAGCGCAGGAAAGCGAGGCTTTCCGCCCGATCCAGCGCCGCAAAGCCCCAGTGGTCATAGGGGTGAAACAGAATCAGGTCCGCTTCGATGCCCAGGCCGTCCAGCGCCAGAATCTGCTGGTCAAGATCGTCCCAGAAGGCATACCGGGGCCGGGTGACATCCCATCCGCCGGTTTTATCCCGCTCAAAGGGAAACATCCGCGGCTCGGTGGTGTTGTAAGCCATGTATTTCGGGAAGATCAGCATCCGAACCTTGTTGAACGGGCTGGAAGCCAGGCTTTGCAGCGTCTCGGCACGCAGCGCGTCCGGTTGGTGAATCCAGCCGTAGCAGGTGGTACCAAAGGGCAGATACCGGGTCCCGTCGGCGTAACGAAACCGCTGCCCTTCGGCTTCGATGGGACCATGGTTTCCGGCTGCGGCCGGCGTGCAGGTGAAGCTGCCCTCACAGCTGCCGCTGTCCCCGGCGACGGAATAGGTCCAGGCACCCGGTTCGCAGGGCATGAACCGCACGGTGACGCGGTTTTCACCAGTGCGAAAGCCGGCGGCGCGGTAGTCCCGCCCGTCATGGCAGAAAGTTGCCCGGGCTTCGGTGCCGGGCAGCGTGAACTCCCATACGCGGTATTGTTCTACTGTATCCATAGCTTCACGCTCCCATTGATGCCGGAGGGGCAGGTGGGCTGTTTGGGGCCCAACCCCAGGTAGGTTCGGATCATGTCCGGCTGGCCGGCGTTTTCCCGTTCCAGCGTAGTGGCGACATCAATCGCCAGCTGGTTTTCCCCTTGGTGCAGGTAATGCGTCAGGTTGTACCGGAACGGCGGCACGATCTGGATGCCCAGGCTTTGGCCGTTGACGAACACCTCCACGCCCTCATAAGCGTCGGTGATTTCCAGGACGGTTTTTTCACCTGTACTGGTGATCGTGCGTTCGTACCGCACAAAGCCGGAAAAGTCCGGCTCTTCCCGGTCAAGAGGGTCAGGCAGTGTGATTGGTCTGGCGGGGCCAAAAGCCGGGTAGTCAATGGCCCGGCAGGTGCTGCGTTTCCACTGGGTCAGTTCCTGCCCGCGGCCGGCCGTACAAAGCGGCGGCTGCGGCGGCTCAGCTGGGGTCCCGAATTCCACAACCAGGCTGTGACCCGGGTACAGCATCACGTCCAAAGCCGTGCCGCCGTCCGCCGGTGTGGCCGTGATCGTCTCCAAACGGCCCTCCCAGGCATTGCGGGCGTAGCAGGGACCCTGCGAGGGCATCCACACTCGGCCGGTATAGGGCTGATTTCCTTCGTTGATCAGGAGATACCGCTCGTTTTCGGCCTGGTAGCGCATACACCGCATCCGGTCGCCGGCGGGCTCCAAACGGACCGTGCGCATCCCATCCAGCGCAGAGGCCAGGTCGGCGGTATCCACCACAGGCACTGCGGCGAAGGCTGGCTCTCCCGCCGGATCTATGCAGGCAGGGCGGTGTCCGACAAAGAGCACACGGCAGCCGGCAGCGGCCAGTTCCGGCAGCACAGCGGCGAGCGTTTCCGGCAGCCAGTCACAGCCCGGGATGAGCAGGACACGATAGGTCTGGGTATTGACCCGGAGGCCGTCCTCCAACCTTGTCTGATAGTGCTGGCGTTCGGTGAACACATCCAACGGGATAAAATCGTAGTCGATCTGCGCGTCGGCCAGCGGTTGGGCAACCGTTTCCAGTGCCATTGCATCGCCTGTCCAGTCGCCTTCGGCATTGTAGAGGATGGCAACCGGCGCCACGCGGTGTCCGCCCTCCAGCAGGGCCGTCATGCGGTTTAGATAGCGCATAAGCGCGCCGAAGTGCCGATACTGGGGGTTGTGGCCGCCTGCGTAAAAATGGGGCGGGCAATCCGAGTCGGGGTAGGCTTTGGGGCTGAAGGCATGGGGCACGAACCGGTTAACGCCCCGCACCAGGAAGTGGTCCGTCAGATACTTTTCCAGCCGGCACCCTTCCTCCCAGCCGTAGTTGCCAAAAATTTCGCACAGGCAGCGCCCCTGTTTGCGCGGGTCAATGGCCGCCAGCGAGCTGCCCAGGTGCCCCAGCACATAGTGGTAAAACAGCCCGCTGCGGTGCTCCCCCATCAGCCCGTAGGGGCCATTCCATTCTCCCTGGGGCAGCACCTGCCCGCCAATGCAGTCGATGCCGGCCATGTCCTGGCCGGAAAGCCCCCGGAAATAATGTCCCAGGGAACTGCCGCAGCGAAGATGCTGGTTGTTGTCCTCGATCAGATGGCCGATGTATTCCACTCCGTGCTCGTGGCACCAGCTGCCGATCTGCCGGGAAAAATCCCGCTGTACGGCGCGGGTGACAGCATTCATGTATGCAAGGCGCACCCGGGCAGCGGCACGCGGGTCGTGCTGCCGTTCCCACAGCAACGGCAGATTGCAAACAAAGTGTTCGCCCCATTCGGCGCGCAGTTCTGACTCGATCTCACCGCTCCAGGCCTGGTCTTCCACCTCCCAGAACCGCTTGCCGCTCTCATACAAATGGCCGTTGCCGATCTCGGGCTCATCGGAGAAGAAACCGGCAATCGTCCGGCCGAAATCCGCGGCATAGTGCTTCCAGTGTGCTTCGTAGACGGTGTCCAGCAGGATTTTACAGGAAGCTCGGCACATCATGTTGATATAGTTGCGGTGGGGGCCACGGTTGCGAGTCAGGCGCAGGGCATAGACGCGCCAGCGGCCCGACGGCACGGTGAACGTCAGGCTGCCGTCCTGCAGCTGCCCGGTCAGATCCATCTGCCCCGGTCCATCCAGCTGTACCGCCGCCACCCCCACCAGACGGTCATCGTCAAACCGGCGCATCGTCTCGGGGTGCAAGGTGTACTGCTCCATCAGGTTGGGGGTCCATGCCGGAAAGGTTTCCCAGTCTGCCCGGGTCAGCGGGAGGGGGTTGCCGGGTTGTGCTTCCCCCAGCACTTTGTACACAAGGCTTTGGCGGCAAAGCTCCGGCGCGGCCTGCTCCACCGCCCCTGCGGCGTATCCCGTGGGGAAATGGCTGTCGTCCAGAATCCACACCTTCATCTTGCGGTTTCTGGCTTCCTCCAGAATGATGTTCAGGTCATGCCACCACCGAGGTCCCAGAAAATCGGGGTGCGGCCGGCTCTCCACACAGACGGCGTCCAGATTGGCGTCGTGGATGACCTTCATATAGAGGCGAAGCGTCGCCTCATCCTCGCCATGGAGCCACAGAAAGGGAAAAATGCGTCCGCCGGGAACGCCCCGGGAAAATGCTGTCTGATTCATGCTTTTCTCTCCATCGGCAAAACCTTGCCGGGCGTGATGCCGTTTTCATTGAAACTGTCCACGGCAAACCAGTATGCCTGATCACCGTTCAGGGTTGTCAGCGTCACTGAGGTGTCACCGTACAGCTGGCAGCTGCTGTACAGTTTGTCCGGCGCAATGCCGAACCGCACGTTATAGCCCATGGCCCCTGCAACTTCCGGCCAGGACAGGCGGGCCGTGCGGTTACGGTCCGCCATCCGGACAGTGACCCGCTCCACAGCGGCAGGCTGCTGCCCGTCCCCCAGGCCGAACACCCGCAGGCCAGACACCGCCAAGCGGCTGCCATATGGGAACTGGACGCCGGTCAGCCGCAGATAGCGCAGCGCAGTGTGCTCGGGCAAAACCAGGTAATCGTGGGGCAGGTCGGTATCGGCAGCGGATTTGTCAGCCACCATGAACCAACTGTTGCCGTCCAGACTGCCCTCCAGCAGGTAGCGGGTGCGCAGGTCCTTGCCCGAGTCGATGTACCGCCCGCCGGTCGCGCCGGGCAAGGCGCACTGCTCGGGGGGCATTTTGAGGACCGGGACTTCGCAATCCGCAAAATTGATCTGCACGGCGTGGGGCTCGTACACCCTGCCCAGATCCAGCTGCAGCCACTCGCCGGAGGAGCCCTCGGCACACCAGCAGCTCTGGATGCTTTCGTCCACCGCCTTGTCCGCCCCGTGCCCCGGCAGGGCCGAGGACGCCGTCGCCTTTTTGTGGTAGGACAGCAGCATATACCGGGGGCGGAGTTCTGCCGGGTCAAACTTCCCTTCCGGGATTACCATGGGATAGTCGGCAAAGTTCTGGCAGCAGTAGAGCAGCCCGTCCTTGTCCAGTCCGGCGGGGAAAAGCCCCACCCGGCGCTCAAAGTTCTGGTTGACGCAGATGCACATGCTGGCCACATGCCAGAGGTTGCCATACTGGTCCGCCAGAGTGCTTCCGTGCCCTGCCCCCTGAATGAATCCGCCCAGCCTCAGGCTGAACGGTGAGTTGGGTGCTGCGGTGAAGGGCCCCAGTGGCGAATCCCCCACTGCGTATCCGTCGCCGTAGACCGGTTCCTCGGTGGCGGGGGCCGCATATTGCAGGTAGTACCGGCCATTCCAGCGGTTCATGTAAGCTCCTTCCATGAAGGGCTTGTTCGGCGCATCAAAAAACAGCCAGTGCATGAACGCATCCTTGAGCAGCAGCCTTGTCTTGCGCTTGCCGGGGTAGTTGAACCGCTCCCAGCCGCGGACATTCTTGTTTTCCCGCAGCACAGGCTGCTTTTCCCCCACAGGCTGCATCGTGCCGGGGTCCATCTCAACGCCCCGGATCGGCTCAAAGTTGCTGCTGCCCCAGTACAGGTACACCCTGCCGTCCTCGTCCTCGAACAGGGCCGGATCCCAGAAATCAAAGGGGGCGCTGACCTTTTCAAATACATCGGACAACGGGTCGCGGGTGCGCCAGATCGTGCTGGGCATATCCTTGCTGGACGCGCACAGGTACAGCCAGTCACCAATCGGCCGGGCGTCCGGCGCATAGTGATAGAGCTCCACCTGACGGTTTTCGTGCCAGTCCCAGTGTACGAGATCAGCGGAGTGGTAGAACCCGGCGCTCATGCTCACGAACAGGTAATAACGTCCCTTGAACCAGACAAGGGTGGGGTCGGCACCCTCCCGGTGGGCGTAGGCGCCGTAGTGCTGGTATTTGTAGTTCAGGTTCAGCGGGTTGCAGAATTCCTTCATTTAAAGTCCTCCTTTTTGCAGCCGCAACAATCCCGCCACCAGACGGCGCACATTTTGCTGCAGCTGCCCCATGGATACCCTGCCGTCTCTGACAGCGGCTTCCAGTGGTTCCGTATAGGTGTCATCCGTGCTGCCGGGCAGCGGCAGCACACCCCGGTCGTTTTTGAGCAGAGCGATGCCGTCCTGCGCGGCCTGCCGCGCCACCTTCTCGTGGGCGGCGTACCGCGGGTCGCGGCCAGCCGTATCCGGAGTCCTGACCCGCAGCCGGGCAGGTTCCATCACATTGCCATCGGTATCGGTAAAGCCGCTGACCTCCACCGCGACCTCCCTGCCATAGCCATGCAATACGCCCCCCAGTTTGAGTCCCAGACACCAGGTGTCATACCCGGCCAGCCGCAGCGGCACAACCCTGGCGGCAATCGCCCGGCCCGGCAGGTCAGTGCGCATCGGCTTGGAGAAAGGCAGTGTAAAGCAGCCTGCCAGTTCCCGGTTGAACATGACGAACTGGCTGTCCGGGTCGTTAAAGTCATAGCTCTGCGGCCGCCCCGGGTCGAACAGCAGCCGGGGCGGATCGTTTTTCCCATGGGGAATGGCCTTCCAAATATTGCTATCCATTGGATTAACTCCTTCGTAAAAACAGACGGCGGGGCTTTTGCCAGCACAGCATCTACCCCACCGCCCGCTATTGCGAAAATGCCAGCCAAGCAGGCATTTTACTTTTCGAACTCATCGCCCTTGATGGAACCCAGATCAACGCCCTTGGTCTCCTTGACCTTGAGCATCAGCAGGACCAGGCCCAGCGCCATGCCGGGAACCGACACAGCCAGCACCGTGATGCCGAGAGCCGCATCGCCCAGGATGTTGCCCAGGATCATGACACCCCAGCTGGCAAACATGAAGATCATACCGTTGGCCATGGGCTGGATGGCCATGACCGAGGTGCGCAGGTTGGTGGGCGCCGATTCGGTGCACAGCAGACCGACCATATCACCGGCCGCCCAGTAGCTGTACACGCAGAAGCCGCATAGGAAGCCGACCAGGTAAGGGTTCCAGGACAGTTCCGAGCCAAAATAAAACAGCAAAAAGGACACCAGCGTAGAACCGCACATGATGATGGTGGCCGGTTTGCGGCCCCACTTGTCCGCGATGAAACCGGGGATGAGGGTTGCCACTGCGCTGCCGACGCCGAACAGCATCAGGGCCTGCGTCACAAAGTCGGTGGCAGCGGTACGGGCTGCGTCCATCGCCATACCGGCATCCACAAATTGCTGTGCGTAGCCAAAGGTCATGATGGTCTCATAGTATTGTGTCACAAGCTGGCCGAAGGAGACAAACCCGCCGGCCAGGAATAGCCAGCGAATCTGGCGGTGGCGCAGGCAGAACACCAACCCGTGGATCAGACCGCCGCGGGAGGTCTGGTCCTGCTTTTTGTTGGATTTGGCAGCTGCGCGCTCCTCGTCGGTCATCTTCAGCTGGCGCAGCCGTGTTTCGATGAAGGCATCGGATTCCCGCATGCCAAAAGCGGCAATCACGGCAATGATGATGGCAAGAACTGCCGGAATCAGGTAGACCATCCGCCACTGGGACAGGTCGTTGCCATGCAAAAAGGCGTTGCGCAGCACCGGGATCAGCATAACAGACAGCGTCACAATAGCTTTGATGACCGAGTAGACCTTGGCACGCATGTGCGAGGGCACGCCCTCGTAGATATAGACCTGCTGCATATCGTGGGGAACAAAAAACTGGATAACCACCGCGCCGATGGCATACACAGGGATGTTGGTGGAGACCGAGATCAAAAGCATGCCAAGCCCCATGCCAAGCGTGTTGATGATCAAGAACGGGCGGCGGCCGAAGCGGTCGGCCAGGGTCTTGTAGATCATAGCCACGCCGATCGAGCAGCCCGCAATGGTGTTGATAAGCGCCATACGGGAGACCGCCACATCCGATCCCACGATGGGGGCGAACAGCTGGGAGGCCACCACCGACTGCATCTGGGTGTTGATCTGGGTGGCCAGCTCATCGGCAATGTAGACAATGGCGATGACAAAAATAAAGTACCAGAAGTAACCTTTGGGTTTTGGCTTTGCTTTTTCACGTTCCAATCTTGCAATCTCTTGCTGTTTTTTCTGCGCCTGTTTTTCCGCTGTCATAGTATTTCCTCCTTAGTCCATAGATACTTTCTTTGCGCGCCGCTTAAGAAGTTATCCCTATTATAAGGTGGTGCCGCCGTCATTTTTATCACATTTCTTTTGTTTATAACATAATTCTTGCATCATTCGTCTATTTCGTGTATATTATTTACAAAGCAAAAAAACATTTGTACACATTGCACAACAAGTTTGCTATTCTTTTGTACAATGTGATTTTTCAGCGTATGTATCTCAACAAACAGGAGGATAGAATGGAGCTGCCAACACTGTTTCAGTATGTTGCACACCTGACGGCAGCGCCTTTGCGGGTATTCCCGATCGGCAGCAGCACTTGCACGGCCTGTTACAGCGCCGATGAGGGGATGCCGGACCCGCTGCCCGCCGCCATATTGGCGTTGCAGCCAAAGGCCGTTGTCAGGAAAGAGGCACTACTGGCTTCTTTTGGGCACATCCGCTATTTCGCGCTGCTGCCCGGGCAAAATGCGATTTATATTCTGGGACCGGTGTATCTCTCGGCTACCCTGACGCTGCAGCAAGCTTACCCGGACGCCTCGACCCTCTACCCCCCAGCCAGGGCTGTATTGTGCGATGTGCCAGTGTTTATCTACTCGGTCCTGCTGCTGCGCAACGAGCTGCTGTACCCGGCCATCATGGCGGAGGAGCTGCTGGCCCGCAACAGCCGGGACGCTGGGGAAGCCGACATCCAGCAATACTATACCCGCATGGTGTTCGCCAATCGGGAAAACAACCGGCACCACAACGCGTACAGCCAGGAACTTCGGCTCACCAGCGCCATCGAGCGCGGCGATATGACGATGGTCAAACAGTGCCAGCAGGAGAAAGCCTCCGGCGAGCTGGGCACAATGGCCACAGACATGGATCGCAACGTGCGCAACCTGTCCATCGCCGCCGTCACACTGGCCAGCCGCGCCGCAATCCGGGGCGGGGTCAACTATGAGTTGGCCTTTTCCCTGTGTGATTCCTATGTGATGCAGATTGAGACGCTGCCGGACGTCCGGTATTTGCAGCCGCTGGTGGAAAGCGCACAGCGCAGCTTTGCTTCGATGGTACATTCGATCCAAAGCAATGCGGCCCAGGCCCAGGAAGTATACCACCCGCTGGTGGAAAAGTCCAAGAACTACATCTACGCCCAGCTCCACGGAAAAATCGTTCTGAACGATGTGGCGGCTACACTGGGTGTGAATCCCAGTTATCTGTCCACTCTGTTCAAGCAGCACGAGGGGATTTCTTTCACAGACTTTGTACTGCGGGAAAAAATCGAACTGGCCAAGACCCTGCTGCTTTACAGCCACGCCACCTATGCCCAGATCGCCGCCACGCTGGGCTTTTCCTCCCAGAGCCATCTGGGCAAATATTTCAAGCGCCAAACCGGCATGACCCCCATCCAGTTCCGCCGCCGGTTCGCCGCCACCGAGGTGGATGGATGAGACCGGACGGAATCGAATGAGGGGCAATGGCAGATGAAGCCGTATCGGTACTTAGAATTATGCGGTATTGCCTTAGACTTCTAAGATTGCCTCTTTCATGTTCTGAGACTTCCAAGGCTTACGGAACTTCTCAGACTTCTTAGAATCTATTATCGCACTTAATGGAGTCACTTTACAGACGAAGGATTATTGTGTTTACAAAAGTGGCGGGTATTTCTTTGCGGCGGCAACAGACGACTGTATTCCCGGTGCTTTGAGATATTATGTCATCATGACATAATATCATGTTTGATTTGACTGCTTTTTTAAGTTCCTTATACCGCCTGTACCAAAAGTAAGGTTTCCTCGTAAAGTATCAAAACTCATTGACAAAGAACTGGGTTCCGCTGTATAATGTTATATCAAATTAAATGAACGTCAGGAGTGATACTGTATGTCCGTGTACGGCTACTGCCGCATTTCCACACCGCAGCAAAATATCGAGCGCCAGGTGCGCAACATTGCCGCTGCATACCCTGCGGCGCATATCGTCCGTGAGGTCTACACCGGAACGGCCTGCCGCGGACGGCAAGAGCTGGACAAGCTGCTGCGCACCGTGCAGCCCGGGGATACCATTGTGTTTGACAGTGTTTCCCGCATGAGCCGCAGCGCCGAGGAAGGCTGTGCACTATATGAAACACTGTACAATCGCGGTGTGACGCTCTGCTTTTTGAAGGAGCCGCACATCAACACGGACACCTACAAACAGGCTCTGCAGCGGCAGATCAACTCCTCGCCTGAAACCGGCAGCGCCGCAACAGACCGTTTTGTTTCCGGTATTATGGACGCATTAAATCGCTACACTTCCGACCTTGCCAAAGAGCAGATTCGTCTTGCCTTTTCCCAGGCTCAGAAAGAGGTGGACGACCTGCACCAGCGCACCCGCGAGGGGATTCTGACGGCCCGGCTGAACGGAAAACAGATCGGCCAGATGCCCGGCCGTAAACTTACCATAAAAAAATCTGCCCCCTGTAAGGAGCAGATCAAAAAATACAGCCGTGATTTCGATGGAACTCTCACTGATGCGGACTGCATCAGGCTGATCGGCATCGCACGGAATACGTATTATAAATATAAGCGGGAACTGCGGGAAGAACTCACTCGGAATATGGAATCCTGAAATAGTCCAAATACGCTGTAAGGCAGGTATTCATTTGTTTCACCTCCAACAATCCCCACTGGCCATATCCGCCGTGTGGATTCATTCAGAGTGCAGCGGCACCATGGTATCAAAACTATAGGTAGGTCCCACCTGCCACACGTCTGCGGATTTCTCCGCCGCAGGTACTTCCGTTGCGGCGGGGGTAATTTCCCGAAGAGATATTATGACATGATGTCATAATATCTCCGAAAAATGCAAGAAAAGTTTCTGCTTTTTCCAAAAAGTCGTTTGAAAAAGTTGCATGTTTACAGAAAAAGTCCCTTGAAAAAGTCGTGATTTCCTGCTATACTGCAAGCAAACCACAAGGGGGAACCACTATGCTGCGCCGAAAAATCGAGAAAACGCTTCTGGATTGGAAGAACACGCCCAATCACAAGCCGCTTATCCTGAAAGGCTGCCGCCAGTGCGGCAAGACATACTCTGTGCTGGAATTTGCCAAAAAGAATTACGCGCATACGGTCTATCTGAATTTTTTTGAAAATCCGCAGTTTGTTTCAGTGTTCTCCGGCTCATTGGAAGTGGACAACATTACAATGCTTCTGTCTGCCCTGATGGGGCAGGATGCCGTCTTTGAGCCTGGAAAGACATTGCTTGTGCTGGATGAGATTCAAGATTGCCCGGACGCGCGTACAGCTTTGAAGTTTTTCAAACTGGACGGCCGCTATGATGTGATTGGTACGGGCAGCTTGTTAGGCGTCAAGGGGTACGGCAGCAAGGAACCGAAGTCAATTCCCGTCGGATACGAGACCGTGCTCGACATGAGCCCTTTGGATTTTGAGGAATTTCTCTGGGCAAACGGCATTACAGAGCAGGTCATCGCCTTACTGCGCAAATGCCTGCAAAACGGCACGCCTGTGCCGGAGGCGCTGCACCAGCGTATGCGGGAACTTTTACTGCAATATACCGTTGTAGGCGGTATGCCGGATGCCGTGCAAACTTTTGTAAATACAAAGCGCATGGACGATGTTTTGCAGATTCAGCGTGATATTGTGCGCTCTTATGAAGATGACATGGTAAAATACGCCGACCGAAAGGATAAGGCCGTTATCCGGGAATGCTTTCAGTCTATCCCCAAGCAGCTGAGCAAGGAAAACAAAAAATTTCAGTATTCCGTCGTGAAAAAAGGCGCTACCGCTTCCAGGTTTGCGGGCAGCCTGCAATGGATCGAGGATGCAGGCATCATTACCCGCTGCTACAACCTTTCCATCACGGAACTTCCGTTGGACGGAAATGCAGACCAGGATGTTTTCAAGGTTTACATGAAGGACACCGGACTTTTCGTCTCGATGCTGGAGGACGGCACGCAGTTTGACATTTTACAAGGAAATCTTTTGGGCTACAAAGGTGCCATCTTTGAGGGGTTGGTTGCTGACATCTTCTCTAAAATGGGCCGCAAGCTCTATTATTTCCATAAAGATTCCGGTCTGGAGGTTGACTTTATTATCCGCTTCCACGGAGAATGCACCCTTGTCGAGGTAAAAGCTGTTTCCGGGAATACCAAGAGCTCCAAGACCATTCTGCGCCATCCTGAGAAATACCACGTATATCATCTGATAAAGCTTGGTGACTACAACGTAGGCCGCGAGGAACAAATTCTGACGCTGCCCCTGTACATGGCCTTTTTGCTGACGGATGTATAGTAGGCGGGGGGCTGTTGCACATCGTTTTAGCTGAAAGTGCTGCAGCGCACCTAAGAATTAGACATAAGATCGAACAATAGAGAAAAGCATGTGCATCACAAATCCATTGAAAATTTCTGATTTTCAAGGTAATCTGTTGCACATGCGTTTATTTTCACCAAAACATGTTTGTAATTTTTTCGATTCTACGAATAAAAGATGGGCTGTCACATATGCAACAGCCCCTTATTTATATTCCAAAACAGCCGCTCGGTCTCCTCAATAGCAGGAGACCGAGTGGCTGTTGGTAAGTCAGTAATTTTGCACTTCAATAAGGAAATTATACGGTGTTGCCTTTTTAAGTGGTCTACCTGTTTTCCGGCAGATGCCACTTCCAGTCGAGGATTTCGGGCATATCCTGACCGACCTCGTGGATGTAGTTCTTGTGGGCGATGAGCTTGTCGTTCATCTGCTGGATCAGGTACGCGCCCTTGTTGCCCAGCTGGGGCAGGTGCAGCAGGGCGTCCTTGACAAGGTGGAAGCGGTCAATCTCGTTCTGCACGCGCATATCAAACGGCGTGGTAATCGTACCCTCCTCCTGATAGCCGTGGACGCTCAGGTTGCGGTTGGTGCGCTCATAGGTCAGCTCATGCACCAGCGTCGGGTAGCCGTGGAACGCAAAGATGATGGGCTTGTCCTTGGTGAACAGCGCATCGTAGTCGGCATCGGTCAGGCCGTGGGGGTGCTTGGTGTTCGGCTCCAGCTTCATCAGGTCCACGACGTTGACGACGCGGATCTTCAGTTCGGGCATTGCGTCGCGCAGGATGGTGACAGCAGCCAGAGTTTCAAGGGTCGGGGTATCACCGCAGCAGGCCATGACGACATCCGGCTCTTCGCCTGCATCGCTGGAAGCCCAATCCCAGATGCCAACGCCCTGGGTGCAGTGCTTAACAGCCTGCTCCATGGTCAGCCACTGGGGACGCGGATGCTTGGAGGTGACCAGTACGTTGACATAGTCACGGCTGCGGACACAGTGGTCGAAGCAGCTCAGCAGGCAGTTGGTATCCGGCGGCAGGTACAGGCGGACAACGTCTGCCTTCTTGTTGGCGATGTGATCCAGGAAGCCGGGATCCTGATGGGTGAAGCCATTGTGATCCTGCTGCCATACGTTGGAGGACAGAATCAGGTTCAGAGAGGCGATGCTCTGGCGCCAAGGCAGTTGGTTGCAGACCTTGAGCCACTTGGCGTGCTGCGCCACCATGGAATCCACCACGCGGATGAAGCTCTCGTAGCTGGCAAAAAAGCCGTGTCGGCCGGTGAGCAGATAGCCCTCAAGCCAACCCTCGCACATATGCTCGGACAGCATCGAGTCCATGATGCGGCCGTCGTTGGCCAGGAACTCGTCGCCGGGGACAATCGTGGAGTTCCAATCGCGCTGGGTGGCCTCAAAGCACTTGTACAGGCGGTTGGACATCGTCTCGTCAGGTCCGAAGATACGGAAGTTCTTCGCGTTGGCGTTCAGCTTGAGAACGTCGCGGATGTAGCCGCCGAGTTCAATCATATCCTGCTTCTCAACAGAACCGGGGAATGGGATATCAACGGCGTACTGCTTAAAATCGGGCGTGCGCAGGTCACGCAGCAGCTTGCCGCCGTTGGCGTGGGGGTTAGCCGCAATGCGGCGGTCGCCCTTGGGGGCAAGCTCCTGCAGCTCGGGAATCAGGGTGCCGTTCTCATCGAACAGTTCCTCGGGATGGTAGCTGTGCAGCCACTCTTCAATCTGCTTCAGATGTTCTTCCTGATGCGGCGTGCCGAGGGTGATGTCGATAGGCACCTGATGGGCGCGGAACGTACCCTCGATGGGCTTGCCATCGACCACTTTCGGACCTGTCCAGCCCTTGGGGGTGCGCAGCACGATCATGGGCCACTTGATGTGGTCGAGCTTCTCACCGCTGCGGGCGCGGCGCTGGATGTCGTGGATTTCCTCAATCACGGTGTCCAGCGTGTCGGCCATCTTGGCGTGCATCGTCATCGGGTCATCGCCCTCGACGAAGTAGGGCTTCCAAGAGCAGCCCTTGAAGAAGTCCTCGATTTCCTCATGGGTCATGCGGCCGAACACGGTGGGGTTGGAGATCTTGTAGCCGTTCAGGTGCAGGATTGGCAGCACAGCGCCGTCGCCAACGGGGTTCAGGAACTTGTTAGACTGCCAGGAAGTCGCCAGGGGGCCTGTCTCAGCCTCGCCATCGCCAACGGTGACCGCGCAAATCAGGTCGGGGTTATCAAAGACAGCACCGAAAGCATGAGCGATGGAATAGCCCAGCTCGCCGCCCTCATTGATGGAGCCCGGCGTTTCGGGTGCCACATGGGAGGAAATGCCACCGGGGAAGGAGAACTGCTTGAACAGCTTGCGCATGCCTTCCTCATCGCGGCTGATGTTTGGATAGACCTCGCTATAGGTGCCGTCCAGGTAGGCGTTGGCAACGAAGAAGTTGCCGCCGTGGCCGGGGCCGGAGATCAGGATCATATCCTGGTCGTACTTTTTAATAATACGGTTCAGGTGAACATAGACGAAGTTTTGGCCGGGAACGGTGCCCCAGTGACCGACGATCTTGCGCTTGACGTCCTCGCGCTTCAGCGGGCGGCGCAGCAGCGGGTTATCCAGCAAATACAGCTGACCGGCTGCCAGATAGTTGCTGGCGCGCCAGTAGGCATCCATTTTTTGCAGTTCGGGTTGTGTCATGGTTTCCTCCATTTTTTGCAGCAGATGCTTCAAAAAGAAGCTGTTTTTCCCTGCATTTCTTTATATGTAAAATAGGAAAAATCAGCATAACTACGATGTATATCCATATCCTGTGCGCAGATGCCCACCATTGCCCCCCGTAAAGGCGCTGCGGCCACGCCGTTCTTCAATATAATCATCGCTCAAGTGGTCAGCAGGCTGCACTACTCCCAACGGAAACCATTTCGTGCCGTCTGTTTTGTAGAAGAACTGTGCCTGTGCATCAATATAAAATTTCGTTGTTGAATCCTTTCAGTGCGCCAAGGTCTGCCGCACAGCTTTTAGCCATCCGCTGTAACGCGCATCATGTTCCTGCGCTCCCATCTGCGGGGTGTAGGCGCAGCGGTCAATTTGCGCATGGACGGTGGCTGGGTCGTACAATCCGCAGGAAAGTCCTGCGGCACAGGCTGCGCCAAAGCCGGAGAGTTCTTGAATATCGGGTACGCTGACTTCGACCTGCGCCATATCAGACTGAAACTGCATCAGGTAGCGGTTGGCCGTAGGGCCGCCGTCAACCCGCAGTTCCGTCAAGAGAACACCTGCATCCTGCGCCATTCGGTTCACAAGGTCGGTAATCTGGTACGCAATGCACTCAACGCACGCTTTAACGATCTCGGCTTTGCCTGTCGTGCGGGTGATGCCCGTCAGCAGACCCGTGGCCTCGCTGTCCCAATAGGGTGCGCCAAGACCTGTGAACGCCGGTACAAAGTAGGTTTTATCGGCAGGGTTGGCAGCACGGGCCAGCGTCTCGCTCTCGGCATCCGATGCCAACAGTGCCACGTCCTTTTTCAGCCATGTGATGACCGCACCCGTATAATTGAGGTTGCCCTCCAGCACATACTCTACTTCGCCGTTCAGGCCCCAAGCCAAACTGGTGGCAAGGCCGTTGCGGCTCGTGACGAGTTTTTCCCCCGTCTGCATCATAACGCTGGAGCCTGTGCCGTAGGTGGCCTTTGTCTGGCCGGGGGCGCGGCAGTTCTGGCCCAGCAGAGCAGCATGGCTGTCGCCAAGCACACCGCAGATGGACACAGCGCGGGGCAAAAGTCCGCCCAGCGTCGTGGTGCCGAAGATACTGTCACTCATGCAGACCTCCGGCAGACAGGTGCGCGGCACGCCGTACAGTGCGCACAATTCGTCATCCCAACGCAAGGTACGGATATTGAACAACTGGGTGCGGCTGGCGTTGGAGTAGTCGGTTTTGAAGTTATGTTCCCCGCTCAGGCGGTAGACAAGGTAGCTGTCGATGGTTCCCAGCGCCAGCCGCCCCTGTTGCGCCAAGGCAGCGGCTTCGGGGCGGTTCTGCAAAATCCATGCCATTTTCGGCGCAGAGAAATACGGCGAAAGCGGCAGACCTGTTTTCTCCTGCACCATGTCGGCGTGGTCGGTCAGCGCATCGCAGATTTCCTTGGCGCGGGCGCACTGCCAGACAATAGCCTGTCCCACGGGGGTGCCGTCGGCCTTATCCCACGCGGCGACCGTCTCGCGCTGGTTGCTGATGCCGAACGCGGCAATTTGCACAGGGTCAATTCCTGCTTTCTTCACCACGTCGCGGCAAACTGCCAGCACATTCGCATAAATTTCATCCAAATCGTGGCTGACCCAGCCGCGCTCGTCCACATACTGCCGGTGCGGGCGGTCAGCGCGGGCCGTCAGGCGGCCCGCCGCATTAAACAGCATCGCTTTCGTGCCTTGGGTGCTTTGGTCGATGGATAGAATAAACTGTTCCATCCCGATTCACCCGTTCAGCAGTTCGGCGGCTGTCTTGGCAATGCCCGCTGCATTCAGGCCGTAGTAGTCGAACACCTCTTTGGATGTGCCGGTAATAACGGGGGCATCGGGCAGGGACAGGTTTTTGACCTTGCGCGGGCAGTGCTCACCCACGGCCTGCGCCACCATGCTGCCCAAACCGCCGAACGGAGCGTGTTCCTCGACCGTGACGACGACTTTTGCGTTCTGTGCGGCCTTGATGACGGCAGCATTGTCCAGCGGCTTGACGCAGTACATATCCAACACGGTAGCAGAAATGCCCTGTGCTTTCAGCAGCGCAGCGGCGTCCAGTGCGGGGCGCACCATCTCGCCGCAGGCAATCAGCGCCACATCTGTACCCTCGGCCAAGACGGTAGCTTTGTCCATCTCAAACGGGCAGTTTTCCTCGGTGTAAATATCCTCGACGGGGTTGCGGCCAACGCGCAGGTAGGCGGGTTTCTCATCTTGCAGCAGTGCCTCAATCAGCTTTGCCGTCTGGAAACGGTCGCTGGGCAGGTAGACGCGCATATTAGGAATAGCGCTCATCGCGGCAATATCCTGCGCACTGTGGTGGCTCATGCCGAGCGCACCGTAGCTGATGCCGCCAGAAATACCGATGAGGGTCACGTTTGTGTTTGAGTAGGCGCAGTCAATTTTTGCTTGCTCATAGCTGCGGGTGGACAGGAAGCAGGCGGGCGAGGCTGCAAACGCCTTTTTGCCGCAGCTGGCAAGACCGGCCGCCACGCTGACGAGGTCTTGCTCCGCAATGCCCATCTCGACGAACTGTTCTGGGTAGGTATCGGCAAATTTAGAAAGGCTGGCGCTGCCGCGGCTGTCACTGCACAACACCGTAATGCTCTTGTCGGTGGCAGCAGCTTTCAGCAGCGTGTCGCAGATGGCCTGACGGTTCGGAATCTTGTTAGCCATTCTGAACAGCCTCCTTTCGCGCGGAAAAATCCGCGATGATCTGTTTGTATTCTTCCTGTGTAGGCAGGTGGTGATGCCAACCGGCCTTATCTTCCATCAGGGAACTGCCGTATCCCTTCGTCGTGTTGGCGATGATAACGGTTGGCTTCCCGGCATGGTGCTTGGCGGCGGTAAACGCGGCGTCCATCGCCTCGATGCTGTTGCCGTCCACGCTGATGACATTCCAGCCGAAAGCCGCCCAACGCTGCTCTTGACTGTCCTGCTTCATAACGTCTTCGGTATTGCCGGAAATCTGCAGGCGGTTGCGGTCGACGACAGCGCAGAGGTTGTCAAGCTTGTAGTTGCCGGCAGCCATTGCACCCTCCCATACGGAACCTTCGGCCAACTCGCCGTCACCCATGACGGTGTAAACGCGGTAATCCCGGCCATCCATCTTGCCTGCCAGTGCCATACCGACGCAGACGGGCAGGCCGTGGCCGAGCGAACCGGAGTTCATTTCGATGCCGGGCAGCTTGTTGTTCGGGTGGCCGATGTAGGGCGAGCCAAACTTAGAAAAACGCGCCTTGATGTCGTTCAGATCCAGGAAGCCGCAATCCGCCAGCACAGCGTACAGTGCCTCGACAGAATGGCCCTTGCTCAACACAAAGCGGTCACGGTTGGGGTCGGTGGTTGTCTCCGGCGTGATGCGCAGATGATTTTTGTAGAGCACCAGCAGCGTGTTCAGCACGCTCATATCGCCGCCGATGTGACCACCGCCGCCCGCCATGATGATGTCCACCACGTAGCGGCGCAGGTCCCAGCTTTTCAATTCCAATTCATGCAGATTCATACTCATTCACCCCGCAGATATGCCTTGACCTGCTCCTCGATCGGGTCGTACAGGTCAGGCTTGATGCCGATGTATTTGCAGGCTTCGTACAGCACAGGCACAACATCCTTGTGGATGCCGACGCAGTGGTGGATGTACGGTCCTTCGACGATTTTTGCTTCAAGCCGCTTGATGTTCTCGACCTCGACCCAGAGATAAGTACCCATGCCCTTCGGGCCGTCGATGCCTTTGGCGTTGCCCAGCAGCAGGCTATACTCGCCGTTGTCGCCGTCAAATCGGGCCAGTGTCAGGTCGCCGTGCTTGGCCTCGGCTGTGATGGCGCCGGGATAATCGAACGCCAGCGGGTAGGTGATGCAGGGCTTGCAGCCCGCCACAGAAAGCGGCCACGGACCGCAGTGCTGCAGCAGCTCGCCGTTTTCGACATCCGGGTGGCGAATCGTCCAGTCGGCAAAGAAGCCGCGCGTGTCATCGTTGGCGGCAGCCTCGACTAACAGCGCCGTAACCGCGCCGTGAATATCCGTTTCACAGACGATAGGAATGCCCTTGTCGTTCAGCAGAGCATTCGCGGCGCAGGGCATGATGCCCAACTCGCTTTGCAGGGCGTTCCAGCACTGGATTGCCCCGGCGTTGCAGTGGTATTTTTTGACAAGGCGCTCCATTGCCACGGCAAGGCCCGCAATGTTCGTCAGCTGCTCATCGGTGACGTTGATGTCCATCTTCTCGCGGCAGTACGCCATTGTGGCGGTCACCTCATCGCCGTCGGCAATGGCCTTTTTGACCTCAGCGGTCAGCTCCGGAAGGGGAATGGGGGCCAGCTGGATATTGAATTTCTCCAGCAGCTCGCCCTCGTTGCACATCGTGGACCAGAAGTCATACGGGCGGGGGCCGATTTGCAGGATGCGGATATTTTTGAACGTCTTGACAACGTTGCAGACAGCCAGGAAATCCTTGACACCGCGCGCAAAAACCGGGTCGTTCAGGCGGCAGTTCGTCAAATAGGTGAACGGAACGCCAAAGCGGCGCAGCACCTTGCCCGTGGCAAACAGACCGCACTGAGTATCGCGCAGCCGCACACCGTTGGGTTCGGGGCGTTCGTCTAAGGGCCCCCACAGCAGCACAGGCACGCCCATATCCTTGGCAAGGCGGGCGCACTCGTACTCGGTGCCGAAGTTGCAGTGCGGCAGAAACAGACCGTCAATTTTGGCTGCCTTGAATTTTTCGACGATTTTCAAGCGGTCGTTCTCGTCGTAGAGCAAGCCCTCATCGTTGATGTCGTCAATGTCCACAAAGTCCACGCCCAGTTCCCGCAGGCGGTCAGCGGTCAGCTTGCGGTATTTTACAGCATCCGGGGCAGAGAAAATGCTGCGCCGCGTCGGGGCGTAGCCGATTTTAATATTGCTCATATTCTTTTCTCCTTGTAAAAAAATGAGGAAGTGCGCACGGCACTTCCTCACGTTGGTTTAAGAATTTGCCGCAGCGAACAGTTGCAATTTAGCGTACATATCTTCCAGAATCAGACGGCTGTCAATGGACTTATACACGCGGATCGGACGGTTCGTCCCTGTGTGTACATACGCCTGTTCCTGCGTAATGTATGGCGCAGGTACCCAGTCGAACTCGAAACGATGCTCGTACAGAATCAGGCCGACAGCGGGACTGTCGCCCAGCACCCACGTTTCACCCGTGCGGAAGTCGCTCTTGCGGGGGATGTCCTCTTGACTGTGGGCCACCAGCTGGTCGAACAGGTACTTGCCAATCTCACCATAGGGGCGGACACGAACCTGCAGTTCGGCCAGCGAGACGGGCATCATCTCATAGACGTTCTTCGGCACCTGCCACAGCTCGATTTTGGAGGAGAACACAACGTTCGCGGCGTTGACATCATTGCCCAGGTTAAACTCCGGGCTGCCGGATGGATAGACGCCGCCGCCGATCCAGATGGCGGTCAGCCGATTGGCGATACGCGGCTCCATCAGGTAGGCACTGGCCAAATCGGTCAGAGGCCCTAAGAAGATGACGAACAGACGACGCGGGTCGTCTTTCATTGCCTCGCGCACAATGAGTTCCGCGCCCTCACTGACGACGGGGGTCGTCTTGTTGGGCAGTGCGTGGGGCGCACCATGGTAGAGCAGTCCTTCCTTCTGGAAGTGCATCTTGTCTAGGATGGTCTCCAGTTCGTGGTAGCTTGCCTCCATCGCATCAGCCACGCGGTCGATGCCGAAGTGTGCCGCGATCAGACCAACATTGTCCATCTTGGGGCTCAGCAGCGCCTGCACGACCGCAAACTGGTCATCGGCCTCGTTTTTCGCGTCGGTATCGGTGATAAGGCGCACCTGCTTTTCCTGCGGAACAGGGAATGCGTAACGGTCATAAACCATGCAAAATCATCCTTTCACAGCGCCGTTCGTCAGACCGGCAACGAAGTATTTCTGGAAGTAAGCAAACACGATCATCAGGGGAATTGTAACCATGCAGATGCCGGCCGTGTACTGGCCCCACTGCACGCCCATCTCGGTCTTGAAATTCAACAGACCGACAGGCAGCGTCTTGATGGTGGTGGAAGCCGCCGTCGTGATGTTGGCCCACATCAATTCGCCCCAGTTACCGATGAAAGTAAAGACAACGATAGTGGCGATGGCCGGGGTAACCAGCGGGAACATGATGTGGATAAAGGTCTGAAACTCGTTGCAGCCGTCGATGCGTCCGCTCTCGATCAGTTCCTGCGGAATCGTCTCGAAGTACTGCTTCATAATGTACATGGCGAATGGAATTTGCCATGCAATATAGGGCAGGATCAAGGTGCCGTAGTTGCCCGTCAAGTGCAGCTTGGACATGTTGGTGTACAGAGAAATGTAGATAGCGATACCGGGGATAAAGTTGAACACCATAAAGGTATCCATGATAAGCTGTGCTTTCGGCACACGCAGCTTTGCCAGCGCATAGCCGCCCAGCGTAGCCACAACGCAGGTGATGAGTACCGAGGCTGCCGTAACCAGCACGCTGTTTCCAAAATATTTGCCAAGTTTGCCGATCTGCCATGCGTTAATGTAGTTGGAAAACTCAAAATGCTGCGGCAGGCCGAACAGATTGACAAAGAATTCCTGATTCGTCTTGACACTGGTAAACAGCAGGAACAGCAGCGGGTAGGCCACGACCGCCGTATAAATTCCCAGCACCGTATATGCAAGCGCCTTTACCTTGCGGTTAGCGTCAAATACTTTACTGTTCATAGGTGTCTCCTTTCACGACCGCCTTGACGACGACCATGCCAATCAGAACGATGATAACGAAAATCATACTCATGGCTGCGCCATAGCCGTATTTATTGAACGAGAACGAGTTTTGCAGAATCCACAGCGGCATGACCGTGGTAGACTTTGCGGGGCCGCCGTTCGTCAGGGCCACAACGGTGTCATAAATCTTCAGGCCGCTCATCATAGCGAAGATGGCAGACAACTGCACAAACGGCATGATAAGGGGCAGCAGAATGTCCTTGAAAATTTTCCAGTCGCTGGCACCATCGAGACGAGCGGACTCAATCAGAGAGATATCAACGCCCTGCATACCGGCAAAGCAGAGGACCATCGTCAAGCCGACCTGTTTCCAAGCGGAGACAAATAGGATACAGTTCAGTGCCGTGCCTTTATCCGTCAACCATGCGTGCTGCAGGCTGCCCAGACCAATGGCGCCCAGAAGATTGTTCAGAATACCGATTTCCGGCTCATAGACGAATGCAAAAATCAAACCTGTGATAACTGCCGGAATCATGCTGGGTGAGAATAAGATCGTGCGGAAGAACGCCCCCCAGCGGCTGCCGACATACAGCAGCAGCCATGCCATCAGCAAGCCGACCAAAACACTAATGATAGACGATACAACGCCCAGATACACACTGTTGCGGATTGCCAGCAGGAACGTTTTATCTTTGAAGGCCGCAATGTAGTTTTCGAGGCCTACAAACACTTTGGGCGAGAAGCCGTTCCACTCATGGAACGAGAGGAACAAACTGTCAAAGAAAGGCCACACGGCAAAGATAATGTAAATCAAGGTTGCCGGGATTAGGAACAGCAGACCGGCAATCATATATTTTCGATTCAATGATCCTTTTTTAACGGATGCGGTTTTGGTTTTACTCATGTTTTTGCTCCATTTTTTTGTGTTGCCCGCCTTTCCTCAGCCGGGGGATGGGCTGCCTCCCCGGTTCAGAAAAGGCGGGCAATTCATCAGGTAAATTGCCCGCCAAAGGTTTTACGTATAATCCCCTGATTCAGACATCGTACGGGATTTATTTTGCAGCCTGACGCAGATCCTCAAGCTGCTGCAGGACTTCATCCACGGGAGTGCCGCTGCAAACGGCACCGACCATATCATTCTGCACATAAGAGTTGATCTCGGCGGAGATGTTCTGGATGTGGGTATAGCCGACGGTGTTGTCGCCAGTGGTGGTAGCCAGCAGGTCTTTCATAATGGGGGTTTCAATCTTATCCTGCATGCTTACCGTAGAGGGCAGACGGCCGCTCTTGATGATTTCCTCGATACCGGCGTCGCTAGTATAGTACTTCATAAAGCGGACAGCCTCTTCGGGATGCTTTGCGTTGGAGGGAACGAACAGGGCGTTGGTGACAACGTTAACGCCATACTTGCCGCCCTCCTGAACCAGGGGGAACTTCATAACGCCGACCTCAAAGTCGCAGTCGCTGGCGTATGCACCGGCGTTGGAGCCTGCATCAAACAGGGTTGCAATCTTGCCCTGATAGAAAGCAGCCTGCGTCTGGTCCTTTGTGCTGGTCAAAGCGCCCTCGCCCGGGTACCAGTAGCCGTTGTCATAAGCAACTTTCCAGTTTTCCAGGCAGGTCTTCAGACCCGTGCAGGTCGTGAAGTCGATGTTGCCGGCCGTAGCATCCTCCAGCGTGCCGTCGTTTGCCATGTACTGGTAAGCGAACTCCAGCAGCTGATGGTTCTGGCCGCTCCAGTTGCCGATTCCGTAGATGCCGTTTTCCTTGAAGGTCTCGCAAGCCTGCATGTACTCGTCCCAAGTGGTGGGGACTTCGATATTGTACTGCTTGAACAGATCCTTATTATAGAAGATGGTCTCGATAACGGGCTGGTAGCTGATGGCGTAATACTTGCCGTCATACATACCGCCGTCCAGGTAAGTCTGGATGAAAGTATTCTTCCACTCGCCGTTGTTCTCTTCGAGATACGGGGTCAGGTCAAGAGCCATGCCGTCCTTTGCGAAGGTGGAAATCTGCGTGCCCCAGAAGAAGCTGACGTCAACGGGGTCGCCGGAAGCGATGCCTGTTTTGATGACCTGCTCGGCGTTGTCGAAGTCAACGGGAACGATTTCGACCTTGATATCGGGATTCTCGGCCTCAAAGCCGGCGACAATATTCTGGTTGTACTCACTGTCCGAGCCGTAGAAACGGATGGTCGTCACATCGCCGGAAGCCTCAGCTGTGGTAGAGGATGCGGTAGAAGCAGTATCAGTGGAGGCAGCTGCAGAAGTGCTCTCTGCCGTAGAAGCAGAACCGCCGCAGCCAGCCAGCATCGTGCCCAGCATCGCGGCTGCGCACAGAGCGGAAACAGTCTTTTTCATGGTTTTCTCCTTTTACTAATGCGTGTAACTCTTTGAAGTGCCTTGGCCCTTCGCTTGTCTTTATTATAGCACTACGGATTTAAAATGCAATCTAAATTTTAATTGTTTTGTTCGTTATTTTTACTAAATTTTAATCGCTTGTTTTTATGTACTTGCACTAAAAAGCCGTTTTTCCTTTTTAATAAGAGGAAAAACGGCTTTACGGTTCTTCTTTGTATGGTTCGCTTTACACGGTCTGTGTGCTTCCACGCACAACCAAGGTGGTTCGCACTTCCAGTTTCATGCAGGGGGCATCCGGCTCTTCCAGGCGTGCGGCCAGGCGGTCCACCGCTGCACGGCCGATATAGATTTTTTCAACCCGTACCGTGGTGAGGGGCGGTGTAGAGAGTGCGCTCATCGGGATATCGTCAAATCCGACGATTGCTACATCCTGCGGCACTTTTTTCCCTGCTTCATTCAGGGCACGCAGTGCTCCCAGAGCTATGACATCGTTGTCCGCAAAGAATGCCTGCGGCAGTTTCGTGCCACCGGCCAAAAGTTCTTTCATGTCCATGTAGGCTTTTTCTGCAGTGGAACCGATTTTGAATGTACCGTCAGGATATCCAGAAAGGGACAGTTCCCGGATCGCTTGTTCGTACCCGGTGTGACGGTCAACAAAGTTCTGAATCACGACCCTGCTTTGCAGGTGGCCGATTTTTCGATAGCCGCACTCCGCAAGGTAATGTGTTGCCAGATAGGCCCCCTGAACATTGTTCATTGTGACCGTGTCTATGTCACATTTTTGCATACGATTGTCGACAACGACCATCGGCACACCGCTTTCCAGAAACGGCTTAAGCCCCTCTTCTTCTATCTCGGTTGCCAGAAGCAGCATGCCTTTACAGCCGGACTGTGTAATCCTTTGGATCTGCTGGCGCACTGCCTCCGCACCCGCACGTTCATCTATGTAGGAGATCAGCAGGTTAAAGCCGTACTTGCGTGCTTGTATCTGCACGCCTTCCAGCACGTAGGCAAAAAACGGTGTATCTGCCACCACCATGCCATGCTTTTTATAAATGATAAACTGCACGTTCTGCTGCTGTTCCGCAGGCGGCGTGCGGCGCGCTTTGGGGCGGGTATACCCCAGGTCCTGCACCACCCGCATGACGGCATTCCGCGTTTCTTCGCTGATGCCCGGTTTATTATTCAGCACAAGAGAGACCGTTGCCGGAGAGACGCCTGCCTTGGCCGCTATATCCTTAATCTGCACCATTCTGTCCACCTCCACAGCAACGATAGAACTTTCTCATATTCACTATACCATAATGTAGATGATTTTACATCATACATTTTACCCACAATTTTGACCGCTCATTTATACAGCTTGCCCATTGAATTTCCTGTACACCGATGTTATTATTTTAGCATGTAATTTACTAAATTTCAATATCCGTTTTAATTAAAATCACAAGGAGTTCTTGTCTATTATGCCAAACGAGCATTACATACTTTCCATCGACCAAAGCACCAACGTCACAAAAGTAATGTTGTTTGACGAAAAAGGTTCCCTTTTTGCCAAAGTCGAACGCCCGCACCGCCAAATCATCACAAAAGAAGGCTGGATAGAGCACGACCCTGATGAAATCTACCGGAACATGCTGGACGGCATCCGCGAAGTACTTGCCAAGAGCGGCGTACATCCTTCGCAGGTATTAGCGGCCGGTTTGTGCAATCAGCGGGAGACCGCCGTCGTCTGGGCCCGCAACGGCAAGCCGCTGTGCAATGCAGTCGTGTGGAAGTGCGCCCGTGGGCGGGAGATTTGCCGCCAGCTGCATGAATACGGATATGAACCTCTGATAAAAAAGCGCACCGGCCTACGGCTCTCTCCCTACTTTTCCGCTGCAAAATTCCACTGGATGCTCCACAATGTTCCGCTTGTGCAAAAATACGCCGAGCGCGGCACCCTGATGGCGGGAACTATGGACAGCTTTCTGATCTACCGGCTTACGCATCGCCATGCAACGGATTACTCCAATGCATCCCGCACACAGCTGTTTGATATCCACAATTTGCAGTGGGATTCCGAAATCTGCAAGATGTTCGATCTCCCCCTGTCTATGCTGCCCCACGTACGATACAGCGACAGCATCTTTGGCAAGACCACGTTTGAGGGGATCTTTGACACCCCCATCCTGCTCTGTGGCGTCATGGGGGATGCCCACGCCGCGCTGTTTGCCCAGCGGTGCATCCACGCCGGCATGGGCAAGATTTCCTACGGTGACGGAGCTTCCGTTATGATCAACACCGGCCTCCACCCGGTTTTGTCCGACGATCTTTCCGTTTCTCTGGCGTGGGGCATGGAGAAGAAGATACAATATGTGCTGGAGGGCAACGTAAACTACGCCGGTGCGCTTCTGGACTGGATGGCCGCCAACCTGGAACTGGCTCCAGATCGGGAGCACATTCTGGCGCTGGCACATCAAGTTAGTGACTCGGACGGCGTCTATCTCATTCCCGCTTTCAGCGGCTTAGGCGCCCCCTATTGGAACAGTTCCGTCCGTGCGCAGCTGAGCGGCATGACGCTGAATACCCGCAAATGCCATATCTCTTGTGCCGCCGAGCAGAGCATCGCGTACCAAGTCACCGATGTGATCCGCGCAGCCCGCGCAGTTTTTTCCGGCATCAAAACACTGCGGGCAGACAGTTCTCTGGCACAGGATGCGCCTCTTCTGCAATTCCAGTCTGATTTGCTGCGCACCCCCATCACAGCCAGCGCCATGCCGGAATCACCCGGCGCAGGCATCGCTTTCACTGTCGGGCTGACGGTGGGGCTGTACACCCCGGAGCAGTTGGAAAACACCTGCTCCGCCAAGCGATACGAGCCACAAATGCGCGACACGCAGGTTGCCGCCCTGTATGCAGGGTGGTGCAATGCGGTTTCCCATATGCTTTCCCAACCAACAACATAAAAATTGGAGGTTCCTTATGAAATCTGATTCCTTATCCAAAATCGACGTGCTGTGCCAGCAGCTGGCTGACCCAGAAGCCGACTACCGCGCACTGCCGTTCTGGAGTTGGAATGACAAACTCGACCCCGACGAACTGCGCCGCCAGATTCATTTGATGAAGCAGAGCGGTGTCGGCGGCTACTTTATGCACGCCCGCAGCGGTCTGAAAACCGAGTACCTCTCCCCCAACTGGTTCGACTGCATCCAAACGGGCATCAACACGGGCGACGCAGAAGGCTTGCAACCCTGGGTCTACGATGAGGAAGGCTGGCCCAGCGGTTTCGCGGGCGGCAAAGTCAATGAGCGCGGCCCCTGGACCTACGCACGCGGCCTGCGGATGCGGTTCATCGACGCTCTCGCTGATGCTGTAAAGGACGACACCCTGTTGGGCGTCTATACGATGCCCGACGGCAGTGACGCGCCCTACGTCGAATGCACCCAGTCTGCCAGCCCCTACTACATCGACATACTAAATAAGGATGTCGTCAAAGTCTTTTTGGAGACGACCCACGAAGAGTATGCCCGCCGCTTTGTACTGGGCAACACAGCGGGGCTGCGCGGCTTTTTCACCGACGAACCGCGCCTATCTGAAGGGCCGATTCCCTGGTCGCCGATCCTGCCAGACGAGTTCAAGGCGCGGTACGGCTATGATTTACTGTCCGTGCTGCCCGCGCTCTACCTTCCGTTCGGCGATTACCGCGCTGTGCGCCATGATTTCTGGGCACTTGTCAACGACCTGTTCGTCCATGCCTACATGGATCAGATTGGCGCATGGTGTACAGCCCATAACTGCCGCCTGACCGGCCACATGATGATGGAGGAAAGCCTCTACTCCCAGATGACAGGCACAGGCGGCGTCATGCCGTTTTATGAGTACATGCACCAGCCCGGCGTGGACAGTCTGCGCCGAGCCATCAACGACCCGCGCATCCCCAAGCAGGTGGGCAGCGTGGCCGAGCAGCTCGGCAAGCCTCACGTCTTGAGCGAGAGCTTCGCCATGACGGGCTGGGACATGCGCTTTAACGAGATGCAGTGGATCGCGGGCTGGCAGTTTGTCAACGGTGTCAACCGCATCTGCCAGCATTTGCAGGGCTACACGCTGGCCGGGATGCGCAAGCGCGATTACCCGCCGTCCTTGTTCTATCAGCAGTCGTGGTACGGTGAATATCATCGTTTCAACGACAGCTTGGCGCGGCTGGGCAAGCTGCTTTCCACGGGACACAAAATCGTGGACGTACTGCTCATCCACCCGATGCACAGTGCGTGGGTCAGCTACGACGGCACAAACAATGACGAATTGCAGCACTTGGACGCGCAGTTTGTCCGCGCGTGTGAGCTGCTGGGCGGTACGCACATCGACTACCACCTCGGCGACGAGACGATTCTGGCGCGCCACGGCAGCCTGAACGCAGACGGCACGCTGCAGGTCGGGAAATGCCGCTATACGGCGGTCGTTGTGCCAGACTGTCTGACGCTGGACCGCAAGACTGTGGAATTGCTGGCGGGCTTTGCTGCGGCGGGGCATCCGCTGGTAAAACTGGGCCGCTGGCCGCAGCTCTGCGCGGGCCGCGCGGATGAGGCTGTGACCGCGCTGGGCGCACAGGCCGTAGCGGCGGACAATATTCCCTCTTTGCGTAAAATTCTGGTTCCCGTGCTGAAGGCCCCCGTAAGCATTGCCGAAAGCGGCGCGGAGGCTGCCGACATTGCCTGCTGCACCATCGACACGGCGGCGGTCGTCCGCGCACTGTACCTTGTGAACCTGAACAAAAACGACGGACATTCGTTGTGCATTACGCTGCCCGGGCAGATGCGCGTCAGCCGCTTGCCGATGGACACCCTCTCCCCCGCCCCGCTGCCATGCGTGCAGACAGACAGCACAACTCAGTGCAATTTAGACGTCCTTCCGATGGAAAATGTCGTGCTGTTGGTGGAGCGCGGCGAATGCGGCGAACAGCCCGACACAGCCGCCAACGTCATCCCTGTGGGGAGTGACGGCTGGCATGTGCGCGAGGCAGACGGCAACCTGCTGACGCTGGACAGCTGTGAATACCGCTTGGACGGCGGTGCGTGGCAGGGGCCGAAAAATATTCTGCACCTGATGAAAGAACTGCTGGCCTTGCAGCGCCCCTGCGATGTGTCCCTGCGCTACCGCTTCACCTGCGGGGATCTGTCTGCATGCAAGCGGCTGGCCCTTGTAATGGAACAGCCTGATTTGTTCCAGATGGAACTGAACGGCGAACCGCTGAATTTTGTGGACGAAGGGTACTACAAAGATATTGCGTTCCGCAAGTGCGATATCCACGCCCACCTGTGCGCGGGTGAAAATGTGCTGACCCTGACAACGCGATTTTTCCAGCGGCAAAAGGTCTACGATGTGCTGTTCGGCAAAAATGTTTATGAGACCGAGTTGAACAAGCTAACCTACGACATGGAGTTGGAGGCTCTCTACCTGATGGGTGATTTCGGCGTCTACAGCGACACACCGTTTACAAACGGTCCCAACGGTAGCCTGCACACCGACGGCCCGTTCACATTGGGTGCGCCTACGGCCGACCTGCGTCCCGATTGCCTGACCGTGCAGGGTTACCCATTCTTTGCCGGGAAGATCGTACTGGAAAAGACGCTGGTCTGCGGCGAGAATGCTGCGGGAGCCACACTCGATTTCGGGCAGCCCCATGTCGGCATGATGCAGGTGCAGGTCAACGGCGGGGTAACGCATACCTTCCTGTGGCCGCCGTACCGCACAGCAGTGGAGGAACTGCATCCCGGCGAAAACACACTGACCGTGACGCTGTACGCCAGCAACCGCAACATGCTGGGACCCCACCACCACAGCAAGGGCGAGCCGTTCTCGGTCGGCCCGTCGAGCTGGACCGGCGAGTTCAGCTGGGTCGAGCGCGAAAGCGAAGCCATCGTCATCACCCCGGAGATGCGCAAACAAAACTTCTGGCAGAACGGATGGAATTTTGTGCCGTTTGGGCTATCGTAATTCATCGAACTTTTTTATAAAATTACTTTCGCATTTTCTGCGCCGTTTGGATTTTTCCGGCGGCGTTTTTTCTTTACCTTAAAAAAGAGTCTTCCATATTACATCAAAATAAAACGTCTTGCAATTCTATTTCCATATGGTATAATAAAGTTATATCCTTAAGGTTATAACCTTGTGGTTTTAACTTTTTCTCGATTTTGGAGGTTTTTATGGTAAAACTGGACTATGAGCGGCTCAAAACCATCCGTCTGGAGCAGGATGTCACCCAGAAAGAACTTGCCCAATCCACCGGTGTCAGCCTTTCCACCATCAAGCAGATCGAAACCGGCCGCAGTTCGACCGACCTGGAAAACATCCAAAAACTGTGTACTTACCTGGATGTGGACATCAACGAAATCTATCACCCGGACTACCACGATACCAAAGTTCTCTGCATGCTCAACAACAAGGGCGGCTGCGGCAAAACCAGCCTGTGCTGCGGCATTGCCACCTCGATGGCCGAGCTGGGGCTGCGCATCCTTGTCATCGACGGCGACGGTCAGCGCAACCTGTCCAGCAGCTTCGATATGCCCCGCAGCGAGAAAAACTTTGGCGCAGCGGTTCTAGCCGAGCAGGATTTGAACGGCTACATCCAGCCCACCAAATTTGAGAACATTGACATCATCGTGGCTGATGTTTCGATGGGCACGCTGGACATGGCATTATTTACCAAAATTTCCAGAGAAAATATTGTTCGCTCCATCCTGCGCCCCGTTGTCGAGCGCGGCTATTATGATTATATCCTCATCGACACGAACCCGAATCTGTCGCTGCTGAACTTCAACATCGTGAACGCCTCCAACTATGTGCTGATTCCCGCCCAGCCCGCCAGCTTTGATTTGGACGGCCTGGCTGTGGTGCTGCAGTTTGTCGAGGGCATCAAACCGTACAACCCGACCTTGCAGGTGGGCGGCATCATCATCAACCGCTACGACGCCCGCAACCGCCTGATCACCGAGGCGGCCATGGACCAGCTGCGGGAAAGCTACAGCGCCCTTCTGTTTGAGCAGATCATCCGGGTGGACAGCCGCCTGCAGAACGCCCAGTGGGAGAACCGCCCCGTGCTGGACTACGCGGGCAGCGCCCGCATCTCGAAAGAGTACCGCGCGCTGACCAAAGAGATCATTAAGCGCTGTGTCTGAGAAAGGCGGTAATATACCATGGCTTTGAAAAAACGGACTGTCGTCTCCCCAGCCGCCGGTGCGGTGTCTCTCCCCTCTCTGATGGCCGATTTGCCCGGCACACGGCGGCTGGAGGAAGTGCCGCTGGACAAGCTCTCCCCTGCCCCGGCTGACTGGAACTTTTACGCGCCGCTCCCCGACGACAAGCTGCTGGAGCTGATCGAGAGCATCCGGGCCAACGACCTGCTCCACCCCATTGTGGTCTGGAAACAGTCGGACGGCGCGCTGATGATCCTCTCCGGCCACAACCGCGTGCGGGCTTACACTGCCCTGTTGGAAAAGACCGGCGAGGACAAATACCGCCGCATCCCCGCCACCGTGCTGACGGACATCACCGCCGACGAGGCGCACGAGATCGTCGTCGATTCCAACTACGTGCAGCGCGTGCTGACGCCGTCGGAGAAGGCGCGGAGCATCTCCCAGAAGTACGCGCTGGCCGGGCGCAAAAAGCGCAGCAGGAACGGCGTGCGCAAATCAAAGTATGAACAGATCGGCGAAGAATACAACCTCTCCGCCCGCCAGATCGCGCGGTATGTGCGGCTGGGCAGTCTGGACGGCAGCCTGCTCAAGCTGCTGGACGGCGGCAAGCTGCCGCTGACAACGGCGCTGCGGCTCGTGGATTTTTCTGCCGAGAATCAGAAGTATCTGGCCGCCCACCATGCCGACGAGCTGGCAGGCCCCAAAATGGCCAGGCTGACCGCCGCCATGACCCCGGAGCAGATGGATGCTGCCCTGCAGGCAGAACCGCAGACGGTGAGGGTCTCCGTCACCGTGCCCGCCGCGCTGGAGGAGGATTTCCGCCGCATGGCCGAGGAATGGCTGCACACCCACCGCTGAGCCTGTAGTGGCCGGGCACGCCCGGCCCGCAGCTTTCCCGCAAATAACCGCCTTTCCGGGCGAGATATTATGACACCATGTCATAATATCCTGTAAATATAGAGTCGATATGAATAGGATATTATGTCACCATGTCATAATATCTTTTTGCAAGGAGGTTGGCCGTGCCCAAAAAAAAGCAAGCTCTGCCCACGCCCAAGGCAAAGCTTTATACCGAGGACGCCGCCCTGCTGGTGCCCATCTTTCAGAAGGAGCCGTTTATCACCTTTCAGGAATTGCAGGCTAAATACGGCGATATTCTGACCGACCAGCAGATCTATCGCGGTCTGCTCGGAACGTTTGCCCCCTACGTCAGCGAGCGCCGGGAGGAAGCCTTTCAGGAGCAGCTTTTACAGGCCAAGCAGGCCGCGCTGCAATTGGAGATCCTTTCCCACCCGGTCGGCGGCAGTCTGACCATGCCGGAGACAGAGGTCTGGTCACTGGCAAGGGCATCCTTCAACAGCATGCTGGACGGTATGCCGGCCGGCATGGCCTGTTACATTACCTGCGCGGTAAACACCATGTATGCGGGCGACGTGTCCGGCCTGAAAAACGAACCGCTTTCCGAGCGGATGCTGCTTTCCAGTGCGAACCAGGGCCCACTGGAAAAATACAGTATGCAGACGGATTCCATCTTCCGCAATCTGCCAAAGCTGCTGCCGGAGGAGGAAAACGAGGTATACGTTGGCAAGAGCGCCGGAAAAAACGTGTCCACCATCGTGACGATGGATTTCCCGAAAACCATCGCGTTGGACAGCGGCGGCAGCCTGACGAGCTTTGATAAGGCTATCTTAAACGGCGTTTCCTCGCTGCTGATCGCGGGAACGATTTATTTCACCATCCCGATGCTGTACCGCGCCATGATCGGCAGTGAAAACCCCAGTATGCGGGAGGAGGCCGTCCAGACCATCCGTGACCGGCTGGAATTTATGCGGCACGCCACCATCACACTGGACTGCACCGAGGAGGCCGCCGCCCACTTTATCAAAGAGGGGCAAAACCTGCAGAGCCTGACGGTCTCGCAATATCTCTTGCCGATGAACCGGATGAACGCCGTGCTCAACGGGCGGGAGGTCGAGGCGTACTTCCTCATCGACACGCCGCCGCTGTTCCAGTATGCGTCCAGCAAGCGGCAGATTTCCCTTGTGGATATGGACCTTTTGAACGTACACTTTGAAGCCGACTCTCCGCTGGCCGGGGCGAGCTTGAACAACACCCCCGCCATCATCGTGCTGAAGAACTACCTGCTAACCCGCATCGAGGGCATGAAGAACCCAAACAACCGTCTGCAAAGCCGAAAGATCCTGTTCTCGTCCATCTACGAGGAACTTGGCGAGGCGTCGCCCATCAAGCAGCGCCGCCAGCGCCTGCGCAACTACACCGAGATCTATCTCGAGTATCTGACCCAGCAGAACTACATCAGCGGGTACAGCTTCACCCGCACCGGGCGCGTTGTGGACGGGGTGGAGATCGTGCTGGACCGCACCACCCGCAAGCCCGCGCCAACGCCCGAGCTGACTTTGCCAGATGAAACGAATAAGGGCCGCTTCAAGCCCAACAAGCAAAAAACACGCAAGCGAAACATGATACGATAGTTGCGATTTTAAAACCACAACTGATGACCAAATACAGCCTTACCAAAGCCACATTTGATGACCATAACTGCTTCACCAAAGCCACATCTGATTACCACCAAAGCCACATCTGATGACCGCCAAAGCCACATCTGATGACCCAAGCACCCCGCAAAACCCCTGTTTTTTCACATTTCAGCGGCAAATTTTCGCTTTTTGAAAGTGCTGTATGTACTGTAAGTACTGTATGATATCTTTCCCTTTTTTACAGGGAGGAAAAGATACAGTTTTTCCCTGTAAGAGGAGAAGTTTTCGTATGAGAAAAACGGATGCCAAAACCTTAAAAAGCTGCCTGCCTCAATGGCTGCGGGAGCACGGGCTACCACTGCATAAGCCGTTCGCCTGCCTGAACCCCGCACACCAAGACGCTCACCCTTCTATGGGGTACAATGAAAAAAATCAGACCGTCCACTGCTTTGCCTGCGGCGCGACCTACGATATTTTTGACTTAGTGGGACAGGAAGAAAATCTGACGGATTTTCCTTCTAAAATGAAGGCCGTCAACCGGCGCTACGGCGGGGGTGAGGTCATCCGGGTCACGGCGAAGCCGACGCAGACTTTTCCTTATAAGGAAGGAGGAGGCAGACCCGACCCCTACTTTACCGGGCGTGGCTTGTCCGATGAAACGGTACGGCGGTTTGGTTTGGTGGTCGAGAATGGCTATGCGGTGCTGCCGGTCTTTGCGGAGGGTGTCTGCCGCAGCGTTTGCCGCCGCGCCATTGATCCGGCTGTTGAACCGCGCTACCAGAACAGCCGCGGGGCGATGCAGCTTTGGAACAGCGCTGCTATGGAACGTGCGGCAGGGAAAGCGCTGTTTGTGACAGAGGGCATTTTTGATGCCCTTTCCTTAGAGGAATTGGGATTCCCGGCTGTAGCGCTCTGCGGTGCGGCCAACACCGGCCGGTTGATGCAGGCCTTGGACTTGCGGAAAGCAAAGCCGGAGAAGATGCTTCTTGCCGGGGATTCCGATGCAGCAGGGCAGGGGATGAACGAGAAGCTGCGGGAGCAGCTGACGGCCCGCGGGATTGCGTGCGCCGTGCTGGCCTTGCCAGATGGCTGCAAGGATGTGAACGAAGCATTAGTGCAGAATAGAGACGCGCTGCAAGCCGCCTGTAAGGCCGCTGCAGCGGCGCAGGAGGTACAGCAGCAACCTACCTTGGAGGACGAGTTTCTCGCGTATCTGGGCCGCTGTGGCGGGACTGCTGTGATGTCTACGGGTATCGCAGGTTTGGACAAGGCGTTGGACGGTGGTCTGCACGCCGGGCTGACCGTGCTGGGCGCGGTTTCCAGCATGGGCAAAACATCCCTGATGCTGCAAATGGCCGATACGCTGGCCGCTGCGGGGAGAAATGTGCTGTTTATAACAATAGAAATGTCCCGCATGGAGCTGATCGCCAAAAGCGCCGTGCGCGGCACAAGGGAGCGTGCGCGGCCCCTGCTGGACGGCAGGCTGCCAGAAAATAAAGTACGTTCTCTGATTTCCGCGTACAGGCAAAAGACCGGCGGCAGGGTAGAGCTGTGGGAGCCGGATGCCCTGCTGACACCAGCGTTTTTGGATGAAAAAGTGTCGGCCTTCTGTGAGCAGCACGAAAACCCGGTGCTGTTCCTGGATTACTTGCAGCTTGTCGCACCGGCCCGCGCGGGCATGAACGAGAAGCAGACTGCCGACGCCGCCGTTGCTATGCTCAAGCAGCTGGCACGCCGGTACGATATGCCCGTTGTGGCCGCATCCAGCCTGAACCGCGAGGCTTACCGCCCCGGCAGTGCCGAGCCGGGTATGTCGGCCTTCAAGGAGTCCGGCAGCGTGGAGTACAGCGCGGACTTGCTGTTGGTACTCAAATACCGCACAGACGCCGACAGGGAAAACAAGACCGCTCCGCGTCATTTGGCACTGACCATCTTAAAAAACCGCTTCGGCGCGACGGGGGAGAGCATCCCGCTGGACTACGAGCCGGAGAAAGAACTGTTCCGGGACGGCGCTGCCAAAGCAGCCCCGCGCACAGGAAGAAACAAAATACGGTAAAGCAGGGGGAGATATTATGACATCATGTCATAATATCTCCCTTTTTCGCATGAAAAATGTGAGAAATACCAGGAAAGTGGCTCATGATTTGTGCTAATTATATTGAATTTCGCTTCGAAAATGTGTATACTGAGTGTATACGAAAAAAAGAGCGGGGGAAATATACCGTGTATCTGAAAAGAAAAGTAGACACGTTTCTTCGTGAATGGAAAGCGGACCCGGCAAGAAAGCCGCTTATCATCAAAGGAAGCCGTCAGGTCGGGAAAACCGAATCCATCCGGAAGTTTGCCGCAGAAGATTATGAGAGCGTTGTAGAAATCAATTTTGTCCGGGATGAAAAATACAAGGGAATCATCGCAGACGGCTATGAGGCGGCCGCCATTATCAAAAATATATCGATGATTGACCCTTCCAAGAAATTTATTCCGCACAAAACGCTGCTTTTTTTTGATGAAATTACCGAATTTCCGGAAATTGCAACATCCCTCAAGTTTTTTCATGAGGATGGGCGGTTTGATGTGATTTGCAGCGGCTCTATGCTGGGTGTGAACTATAAGAAAATCGAAAGCAACAGCGTCGGCTATAAAAAAGATTACGATATGTTCTCCATGGACTTCGAGGAATTTTTGTGGGCAAAGGGCTATGATGACACGACTGTTGAAGATATGCTTTTGCATATGCGGGAGCTGCGCCCATTCAACGAGCTGGAGATGCAGGTTTACCATTCGCTGTTTCTGGATTTCTGTATTCTCGGCGGTATGCCCGCTGTCGTGGCCGAATACATCGAAAAAAACACCTTTGAAGGTTCTCTGGACACCCAAAGGCAGTTGATTGCAGACTATAAAGAAGACATCCGCAAGTATGCGCAGGGGCTTGACCAGGCGCGCATCCTAAATGTGTTTAACAGAATTGCCCCGCAATTAGCCAGGGAAAACAAGAAATTCCAGATCTCCAAGGTCGCCACCGGCGCAAGATTCCGGGATTACCGTGGGTGTGCCGAATGGCTGGCGGATGCCGGGATGGTAAACATCTGCTTTTGTCTGGAATTCCCGGAGCTTCCATTGGGCGGGAACTATGACCCGGATGTATTCAAGCTCTATTTTGCCGATACCGGGCTGCTCGTCTCGATGCTGGATGAAGAATCGCAGGAGGATCTGCGCGCCAATAAAAATCTTGGCGTCTACAAGGGTGCGCTCTATGAAAACATGGTCGGCGAAGCGCTGGTAAAGCAGGGCTATAAGCTCTACTATTATAAGCGGCCGGATTCTACATTAGAGGAAGATTTCTTTATCCGCTCAGCGTCCTCGCTGATTCCGCTGGAAGTGAAGGCCAAAAATGGGCAGGCAAAATCCATGCGCACGTTGATAGCATCGGACAAGTATGAGGACATCCGCTACGGGTTCAAGTTTTTTGCCGGCAATATTGGGCATGAAGCACAGTTTTATACGTTCCCCTATTTCTGCGCATTCCTGCTCAGGCGCTTTATGAAGGACTTCCGCCCGCAGGAAGAAAGCAGCAATTGATTTCACGCAGACAGGTGATTTTTTAGAGATATTATGTCATCATGACATAATATCTCTTTTAATGTGAAGAAAAAAGGACAAAAAGAATTTAAAATACTGTAAAACCGGACAAAATTAGATACAATAAGTATAGAAAAGCGGACAAAATTGTTTTTTCAGATGGAGGCATCTGACATGGAAACCAAACAAAAACGCCACAGGCAGAAATTGCATTAGCTAAAAAGTATAGAGCAGATTATCTTTCCAGAAAGGAAAATTCCAAATGACAAACCTCAACGATTTTCTGAACGACCAGATGAAAGACCCCGCATTTAAGGCTGAGTGGGAGGCGCTCGCCCCGGAATTTTCCGTAATCGAGGCAATTTTGAAAGCCAGGAAGGAAAGCAGCTTTCTGAGCGCACGGGAATCGCTCAGACGGATATCAGCAAGTTGGAGCGCGGAAACGCAAGCCCATCTCTGCGCACGCTGCAGAGGCTGGCCACCGGTATGGGAATGCGCGTTAAAATCGAGTTCGTGCCGGAAAATGTAAGCACGGCGCTGTAAAATAGGTAATCGTGAACAGGAAATCCCACTTGGCGTAATAACCAAGTGGGATTTTTTTGGAGATATTATGACATGATGTCATAATATCTCCTTTGCCGCCTTGCTTTTATATCACTTTAGTGATATACTTATACTAAGGAGGGCGGCAATATGGAAAAGAAAATCACCCTTTTTCACGGCTCGGAAAAAGTCATCGAGCATCCCGTGTTTGGCGCGGGAAAAAAGCATAATGATTTTGGCCTTGGCTTTTACTGCACGGAAAGCGAGGCGCTGGCAAAGGAGTGGGCCGTTTCCTCTTTGCGGGACGGTTTTGCCAATCGCTATACTTTGGATACTGAATATCTGCGGGTTTTACATTTGAACAGCCCGGATTATACCATTCTCAACTGGATCGCCGTGCTGGTCGAGCATCGTCTTTTTTCCATAAAAACGCCGGTGGCAAGGCGGGCCAAGCAATATCTGATCGACAATTTCAGCGTGAACGTAAATGCCTATGATTTGATTACAGGCTACCGCGCCGATGATTCCTATTTCGATTATGCGGAATCTTTTCTGAACAATGCCATCTCGGTAGAGCAGCTCTCGCAGGCGATGCGGCTTGGCAAATTGGGGGAGCAGGCGGTGATCAAGTCGCAGTTTGCCTTTTCCAAGCTGAAATTTGAGGGCTTTTCCATCGCAGAAAAAGACAAATACTATGTGCAGCGCAAAGCAAGAAACGATGAAGCAAACCAAACCTATCTGAAAATGCTGGACGATGAGACAGACGGCATCTATATGCAGGACATTATGAGAGGAGGCATCCGCAGCGATGACCCACGCATACCAAGAAATCTATCTGAGTAATGCGCAGGCGGCTTTGGGGGATGCGTTCGACTATGCGATTCGTGTCTGCGGCGTACCGGGAGAGAATTTTATAAAGCTGTTCACCGTAAGTTCGGTAAGCAAGCATATGGAAAACGGGGAACCCGCGTATCTGGCAGGGAAGAGCGGCATTGAACTGGCTGCGCAGATCCTTGCGGAGACGACCGGGATGACAGAACAGCCGGAACAGCCGGAACGGTATGCGCGTTCCTGCGAATATTGGATCGGGTGGGCGGTTGCGTATTATCAGTGGTACTCCAGGCGAAAGTACAGCGAGATTTTCGAGGTGCTTTCCTTTGCGGAACTGGAAAAAATGTATTATACCCTGCACGAAGCGGACGTCAGCAAATTTGCCGAGATTGCGGATGCCCGCATCCGGGAGCACTTTGCGGAAACAAACCTGAAGCGCATCCGCACGGCCTACGGCTGTTCGCAGGCCGAGCTGGCGAAAAAATCCGGCGTCGGCCTGCGCTCCATCCAGCTGTACGAACAGCGGCAAAAGGACATCAACAAGGCAAGCGCGGAGAGTTTGTATAAGATTTCCAAAGTGCTTGGCTGCGCGATGGAGGACTTGCTGGAAAGATAAAAACACTGACTTTTATCCGGTGGGCGCGGTAACGGTTTACCCGTTTATAGAATGAACGGGTAAACCGTTATATTTTTAAAATAACATACTATGTTATTGACATTTCCCAGCGTTCAGTGTAATAGAAAAGTGTATTCTTACAATACACAAAGTCGAATCAGGTTCGATACACCTGTATGATGCGCCGACTTGCCTTAGCCTTTGCCAATGGTTTTTCGCATCATGGACCCACACATTTGGCATAGCAAAACACCCCACTTGTTAGATAGTATATCATACTGTCTAACAAATGGGGTGCTGTTCAAGAAGCATCCATGATGGATTCTTAATTATTCGATTTTTACCCGTGTCCAGAAAACCGGGTACATATCAGTACGGGACGGCAGCTTTGCTTTTATTGGTTTGCTCTTTTTATAAAAAACTATGATTACAGCGGCATATAGTCAAAATCAATGCGGCCAAGGGCAACGTTGGCACCGGCCACCTGCACTTTGACGGGGTCGCCCAGCATCCAGCGTTTTCCGGTCAGCGGGTCCAGAATGCTGACGCCCTCCACCACAGTGGCTTCGCCCTTGCAGAGCTGTGCGGCAGGCACAAAGCCCTCTACGGTGTTTTCCAGCGCCACAAAAATGCCGCGCGGTGTTACACCTGCCACGGTGCCAGTGTAGACTTCGCCCAGGTGGTTGTGCATATACTCGGCCTTGTACAGGTCCTCCACATCGCGCTCAATGCGCACGGCGGAAACTTCCTGGCGGCTGGACTGCTCGCTGGCGTGGGTGGCAAAACCGGTATAATCCTTGATGAGCTCCTGCTCCGGCTTGCCCACCAGCATATCCGTCAGGATGCGATGGATGGCAAGGTCCGGGTAACGGCGAATGGGGCTGGTAAAGTGGGCATAGTCTGCCAGCACCAGGCCGTAATGGCCTTTCGGCTCCGGAGAGTAGCGAGCTTTCTGCATGCTGCGCAGGATACCGGTGTGGACCGGGATCTGGATGGGCTGGCCGCGGGTTTCGTCCAGAATGGCAGAAAGCTCCAGCTGGGTGGGCACTTCCCCGGCAAAGTGGACGTTCAGGCCGCAGGCTTTCAGGGTGTTGCTCAGCTTTTCCATGCGCTCGGCATCGGGGGCTTCATGGATACGGTACACAAACGGCACATGATGGGTGCGGCCCGCATTGGCAGCGCACTGGTTGGCCAGCAGCATGAACTCTTCGATCATGCACTCCGACACACCGCGGGTGCGCTTGACGATATCCACGCAGCGGCCTTCCTCGTCCATGACCAACTTGGCTTCGTCGGATTCGATTTCCATCGCACCGCGTGCTTTGCGCAGAGCCAGGCGCTTTTCGTACAGCTCGGTCATCGCGGGCAGCTGAGCCATAACGTCTTTATATTTCGTCACCAGAGCCGGGTCATTGGAGCCGTCCAACAGAGCGTTAATTTCTTTATAAACGCCCTTGACACGGCTGCGGATGACGCTCTTGACGAACTGATAGCTATGGATATTGCCGCTTTCATCCAGCTGCATCAGGCAGGAGAACGCCAGGCGCTCCTCCCCTTCATTGAGGCTGCAGATGCCGTTGGAAAGCTGGGTGGGCAGCATGGGGATGACTTTATCCGCGTAATAGATGGAAGTTGCGCGCTCATAAGCTTCCTTATCCAGCGCGGTGTCCGGGCGGACATAGTGGCTGACATCCGCAATATGAACGCCCAGCTCACAGCCGCCGTTCTGGGTCTTCATCAGGCTGATGGCGTCGTCGATATCCTTGGTCTCGGCAGAGTCGATGGTAAAGATCGGCAGACCGCGCAGGTCGGCGCGGTGGGCAGCTTCGGCGGGGTCGATGAGAGCGTTATCATATGCGTGAGCTTCGGCCAATACCTCCTCCGGGAATTCCTGGCGGACATCACGGCCATACAGCACAGCCTTGGCGCACTCTGCTGCGCGGTCGGAAGTGCCGAAGCGCTCGGCAACAGCGCAGCGGTGGTCCATATGGCGCTGGCCGCGGTTGGTCAGGATAGCACCGACCTTATCCCCCAGCTGTGCGCCGTTGACGCCTTTTTTATCCAGCACAATGCGCACATCACGGCAGCCGTCCGGCTCCACGGCAAGGCGGCCGTCCTCAGTCAGCACAATGGTACCGGCAAAGGTGTTGTGCGGGGTGGTCACCTCCACCACTTCACCCTCGGCGCTGCCCTCCACACGGGGGTGGTCGAACAGTTTGATGATAATTTTATCCTGCGGCATAGCACCATGCAGGGCGCGGCCGGGAATAAAGATATCGCCGGTGCCGTCATCGCGGGACGCAAAGCCGAAGCGGGCCGCCAGCTTGACCAGTGTGCAGGGAATGCCAGCGGGGGCATCAGTATTTTCCATCACGGCAAAGCCCGGAACATAGGTACCGTTGCGGGCGGACAGCATACCGGTAGCTACCATGCCGGTTACGGTGTTGCGCAGGCGGGAATTATCCACCTGCAAAGCATTCTGCAGTTCACGCAGGGTCTGGGGGCGGTGCTTGCACGCCGCAAGAATATTTTTCTGTAATGGTGTCATGTTTTCTCCTTTGGGTTGGGCACAGGCAGCGGCCCATGCCTTTGTTTTTACTCCTCGTTTACGTCACCCTGCCACCCGGCAGGGTCCTTCCATAGCAGGCGTGGCCTTTGGTTTCGCGGCAGCACCTGCACCATTGTAACCTTTTTATTTTTCCCATAAAAAACGACCCGCGGTATTGGGCGGGTCGTTGACGGTTCCTGAATAAGGGAAAGCGGAACGCCAACAAAATTGGCCAGACCGTTCTCCTTTCATTCAATTACAAGCGGGCGCTCAGCACACCAACCAGCAGCGTAGCTACAAAGAAAACAGCGCCGCAGATTTTGGTCACTTTGGCCAGCTTGGCATCCAGGCCACGCTCGCGGCCGGCAGCCATAAAGCTGCTATCACCCATAATGGCAGCAGACAGGCCCTGCCCTTTCTGGGTCTGGGACAAAGTGAACACAACGATCAGAACCGAAACAATGATCAGCACAACGCCGAACGCGATTTCATAAGCGGTCATGGATTAACAGCAACTCCTTTTCAGGCCACAGCCAAAACGGATGTTTCGGCCTGCCCTAACTCTCATACAGGTTATAATATAACATACCAAAAAGCAAAATGCAAGAACTTTACCCTGCCTTGTGCAGAAAAAGATTGCATTGCCTTTTTTTGCTCCTTACAGACTCATCTGCTCGGTCGTGTCCTCCTGGCGGAGCAGCGCGCCGGCTGCGGGCAGGGTGCGCACGCGGTAGCGGTGCGGGTCTTTCAGTTCCAGCCCCGCCGCCGGGCGCACTTTGGCGATTCGGGCGTTCTTTTTCAGCGTTACCATGTTGATACCGGCGGTATCGCGGGTAGCCTTTTCGGGAATCAGCGCACTGCCGACCAGGATCAAGCGTGGGCCACCGGTGCCGCCGCTGGTGAAGACGGCCAGCTCGGTTTCTTCCTCAATGTGCAACATTGCGGCAAGTTCTTCCTTATCGCTATAGGCTTTCAGCAGCTTGCGGCGGTTCTGCTTGGTCATATAGCTGGCCAGCGGGATCTTTGCACACTTGCCGTTCTGGTAGAAGAACAGCATGTAACCACGGTAATCGACTGTGACCGTCATGAACAGCGGCACTTCGCCCTCTTCCATTTCCAGCTTGGAAGCGACATAATCACCCAGCACGCTGGCCTTGGTATCGGCAAATTCCGATGCGCGGGATTTGTACACCTGGGCATGGTTGGTAAAGAAGAGCAGCTCGGCGCTGTTGGTGGTCTCTTTGGTATAAACCACCTCGTCGCCGTCTTTCAGCTTCTGCTCGCCAGACATGCGCAGGCTCTGCGGGGTAATTTTTTTGAAGTAGCCTTCCCGCGTAAAGAACACCGTGACCGGGTAATCCGGGATCTCGTTCTGCTCATCGGCTGCAGAATCGTCCGGCAGGTCGTACAGAATTTCCGTTTTGCGGGGGCTGCCATACTTTTTGGCAACATCGCCCAGCTCGGTCATAATGATCTTGCGGATGCGGGCGGGGCGTTTGAGAACATCTTCCAAGTCTGCGATTGCCTTTTCCAGTTCCTCAATTTCCTCGGTGCGTTTGAGGATATACTCACGGTTGAGGTGGCGCAGCTTGATTTCCGCCACATACTCAGCCTGCACTTCGTCAATGCCAAAACCGATCATCAAGTTGGGCACAACCTCGGATTCTTCCGCAGTGTTGCGCACAATTTCAATTGCCTTATCAATATCCAGCAGGATAGCTTCCAGGCCGCGCAGCAGGTGCAGACGCTTTTGCTTGCCCTGCAGATCATAGTAGGTGCGGCGGCGCACGCATTCGGAGCGGAATGCGATCCACTCCAACAAAATCTGGCGCACGCCCAACACGCGGGGCTGGCCGCCGATCAGCACATTGAAGTTGCAGGCAAAACTGTCCTCCAGCGGGGTTGCCTTGAACAGACGCGCCATCAGCTTGTCCGGGTCCTGGCCGCGCTTGAGGTCGATGGTCAGCTTCAAGCCGTTCAGGTCGGTTTCATCACGCATATCGCTGATCTCACGGATCTTGCCCAGTTTGACCAGCTCGGTGATCTTATCCATGATGGCTTCCACCGTTGTGGTCGGTGGAATGCGGGTGATGTCAATGCAGTTGTTCTCTTTATCGTAAGCCCACTGGGCGCGCACGCGGATGCTGCCGCGGCCTTTTTCCAGCACATTCTGCATCTCGGCGGCATCATACAGGATGGAACCGCCGCCGACAAAATCCGGCGCGGGCATCAGCTGGGCCAGGTCCGCCTGGTCGTCTTTCATCAGGGCGATGGTTGCATTGCAGAGCTCCACCAGGTTGAAGGAACAGATGTTGGACGCCATACCGACCGCAATGCCCAGTGTGTTGTTGGCCAGAATGGTCGGGAAGGTGACCGGCAGCATCGTCGGTTCGGTGGTGGTGCCGTCATAGTTGGGCACAAAATCCACGGTATCCTTGTCGATATCGCGGAACAGCTCTTCACACACGGGTTCCAGCTTTGCCTCGGTGTAACGAGCGGCGGCGTAAGCCATATCGCGGCTGTACGCCTTGCCAAAGTTACCCTTGGAGTCCACAAAGGGCACCAGCAGGCTTTCGTTGGAACGACCCATACGCACCATGGTGTCGTAAATGGCGGCATCGCCGTGGGGATTCAGGTGCATGGTGCTGCCCACGATGTTGGCGCTTTTGGTGCGGGCGCCTTTCAGCAGGCCCATGCCATACATGGTATACAGCAGTTTGCGGTGGGCGGGCTTGAAGCCGTCAATTTCCGGCAGCGCGCGGGAAACAATAACGCTCATGGCGTAAGGCATGTAGTTTGTTTCCAGCGTATCGGTAATGGGGCTTTCGATGACCTCACCGGCAGAGAGGATCTCGACGTTATCGCCCAGCTGCGGGCGGGCAGGGGCGGCTTTCTTTTTGGTTGCTTTTTTTGCCATTTTGCTCTCTCCTCCCCTGATTAAGATACATCCAGATCGTCCAGATATTCAGCGCCGTGCTCCGCAATGTGCTCCTTACGGCCCTGCAGATTATCGCCCAGGAGCAGGTCAAACACCTCCGCCGTGCGCTGAACATCGGTGGGCAGAACTTTAATTAAGCGGCGGCTTTCGGGGCTCATGGTGGTCAGCCACATCATTTCGGGGTCGTTTTCGCCCAGACCTTTGGATCGCTGGATCGTAAACTTCTGGCCGTCGATCCGCTTCATGATATCGGCCTTTTCCGGCTCGGTATAGGCAAAGTAGGTCTTATTTTTGGTGTTGATCTCATACAGCGGGGATTCCGCGATATACACATACCCCTGATTGATGAGGGTGGGGGTCAGGCGGTAGAGCATCGTCAGCACCAAGGTGCGGATCTGATAACCGTCCACATCAGCATCGGTACAGATGACGATCTTGTTAAAGCGCAGGCTGTCCAGATTAAAGGTAGCCAGGTCCTTATTGTGGCTGCCGCCCAGCTCCACGCCGCAGCCCATCACGCGGATCAAGTCTGTGATAATGTCAGACTTGAAAATGCGGGCGTAATCGGCCTTCAGGCAGTTCAGGATCTTGCCGCGAATGGGCATGATAGCCTGGAACTCCGAATCGCGGCTCTGTTTGACCGCACCCATAGCGGAATCGCCCTCCACGATGTACAGTTCGCGGCGGGTGGCATCCTTGGTGCGGCAGTCCACAAATTTCTGCACGCGGTTGGCCAGGTCCATCTGCTGGGTCATTGTTTTTTTGATGGACACACGCGCTTTTTCGGCGTGCTCGCGGCTTTGCTTATTGATTAGCACCTGCTTGCAGGCTTTTTCGGCTTCGTCCGGGTGCTCCACAAAGTAGACTTCCAGCTGGTGCTTGAGGAACTCCGTCATGGCCTGGGCCACAAACTTGTTGGTGATGGCCTTTTTGGTCTGGTTCTCGTAGCTGGTGCGGGTGGAGAAGCTGGAGGAAACCAGAATCAGGCAGTCCTGCACATCGTTGAAGGTGATGGAGCTTTCGTTTTTCTTGTACAGACCCTTATTTTTCAGCCAGTTGTTGATCTGGTTGACAAAGGCCAGGCGGACAGCGCGGTCCGGGCTGCCGCCGTGCTCCAGCCACGAAGAGTTGTGATAGTATTCCAGCGTTTGCACCGCGTTGGAAAAGCAGAACGCCACGTTCATTTTGACCTGATATTCCGGCTGATCATCACGGTCGCGGCCGATTGCGGAACCGGAGCAGAAATACACCGGGGTCAGGGTTCCCTCACCGGCGATCTCATTGGCATAGTCCTGAATGCCATGCTCATAGAAATATTCGATTTTTTCGGCACGTTCGCCCGTACGGTCGTTGAACACGAGAGTCACACCGTCATTGACAACGGCCTGGCGGCGCAGCATATCCTTGAAGGTATCCGCCGGAACATTGATGTCGGTAAACACATCGGTGTCCGGTTTCCAGCGGATGACGGAGCCGGTGCGGCGGCCGGTGAACGGCTCTTTTTTCAGCCCGCCGACATTCTCACCTTTTTTGAAATCCAGGTGATAGTGCATGCCATCGCGGTAAATATCCGCAGTCATCCATTCGCTGGAATACTGGGTGGCGCAAAGGCCAAGGCCGTTCAGGCCAAGGGAGAAGTCATAGTTGCCGCTACCCTCGCCATATTTGCCTCCCGCGTACAGTTCGCAGAACACAAGATCCCAGTTCCAGCGTTCTTCAGCTTTATTGTAATCGACGGGGATACCGCGGCCAAAGTCCTCTACTTCCACAGAGTGATCCGGGTAAAGGGTAACGTTGATTTTGTTGCCGTGGCCGTCACGCGCTTCGTCGATGGAGTTGGATACGATCTCAAAAATGGAATGGGCACAGCCTTCCACACCGTCAGAGCCAAAGATAACGGCCGGGCGCTTGCGCACACGGTCTGCACCTTTTAAGCTCTTGATGCTTTCGTTGCCGTATTCTTCCTTCTTTTTTGCCATTCGGCAGTTCCCTCCCGTTTTGGATGCAGGGAATCACGCTGCTGCGTACCCCTGTGCGCGCAGAATTTTGCTTTTTCAGGCGCGTAAAGATAATTAAACCACAGGTTGACAGGAATTGTCAAATCCAATTTTGCGTTTTTGCTGCACAAAGTTCCCTGTTGTGGTTATTTTTTGTCTGCTTTTTTGCGTTTGCGCGGCGGCTGGGCGGAGGCTTTTTCCTCTGCGGGCACCGGGCGTCCCGGCTCTTCCGGCACGGGGGCCGGAGCTGTGCCCTGCAGTTTCCAGGCGCGCTCCAGCACGGGTTTCAGGTACTGGCCGGTGAAGGAGTTCGGGTTCTGGGCCACCTGTTCCGGCGTACCGGTTGCCACAATGGTACCGCCGCCGCTGCCGCCCTCCGGCCCCAGGTCGATGATATAGTCGGCACGCTTGATCACATCCAGGTTATGCTCGATCACGATCACGGTGTTGCCCGCATCGGCCAGCTTATCCAGCACCTTGACCAGGCGGTGCACATCGGCAATGTGCAGGCCGGTGGTAGGCTCGTCCAGAATATAGACGGTTTTGCCGGTATCGCGGCGGGCAAGCTCGTTGGCCAGCTTGACACGCTGGGCTTCGCCGCCGGAAAGTGTGGTGGCCGACTGGCCCAGCTGCACATAGCCAAGGCCGACTTCCTGCAGGGTTTGCAGTTTGCGCGCAATTTTGGGCTGGTTGGCAAAGAAATTGCAGGCTTCCTCCACCGTCATATCCAGCACATCGGAGATGTTTTTGTCTTTATATTTTACTTCCAGCGTTTCGCGGTTATAGCGCTTGCCCTTGCAGACATCGCAGGGGACGTAAATATCCGGCAGAAAGTGCATTTCGATCTGCACAATGCCGCCGCCCTCGCAGGCTTCGCAGCGGCCGCCCTTGACGTTGAAGCTGAACCGGCCGGGGCCGTAACCGCGCTGTTTGGCATCCTGGGTGTTGGAGAAGAGGGTGCGGATATCGCCGAACACACCGGTGTAGGTGGCCGGGTTGGAGCGCGGGGTGCGGCCAATGGGCGACTGGTCAATGCCGATGACCTTATCGATCCATTCCATACCCTGAACTTCGTCACACTGGCCGGGGCGGCTGCGAGCGCCGTTGAGCGCTGCGGCCAGCGACTTATACAAAATTTCATTGACCAGCGTGGACTTGCCGGAACCGGAAACACCGGTCACGCAGATCATTTTGCCAAGGGGAAAATCCACGGTAATGTTTTGCAGGTTGTTTTCCCGCGCTTTGACCACCGTGAGCATTTTACCGTTACCGGAGCGGTGGGCGGTGGGAACTTCCACAAATTTGCGGCCGGAAAGGTACTCGCCTGTCACACTGCGCGGGGCATTGCAGATGTCCTCCACACTGCCGGCGGCCACGATCTCGCCGCCATGCACACCGGCACCGGGGCCGACATCCACAATATAGTCCGCCTGGCGCATGGTGTCCTCGTCGTGCTCTACTACAATCAGGGTGTTGCCCAGGTCGCGCAGGCGCTTCATGGTGGCAATCAGCTTATCGTTATCGCGCTGGTGCAGGCCGATGCTGGGTTCATCCAGCACATACAGCACGCCGGTCAGTGCGCTGCCGATCTGGGTCGCCAGGCGGATGCGCTGGCTTTCGCCGCCGGAAAGGGACGATGCGCCGCGAGACAGGGTCAAGTACCCCAGACCCACGCTCTTCAAAAAGCCCAGACGCTCTTTGACCTCTTTGAAGATGGAGGCAGCGATGACTTCATCCCGCTCGGACACTTTTGCCGTCTGAATAAATTCCAGCTCCTCGTTCACGCTCATATCGCAGAACTTGGCAATGTTGATGCCGCCCACCGTGACGGCGAGGCTGGTGGGCTTCAGGCGTTGGCCGTGGCAGGTGGGGCACTCCTCGCTGGACATGACAAGGGCGATTTCCTCCTTGACCCACTCGCTGCCTGTTTCACGGAAGCGGCGCTCCAGGTTGGGGATAATGCCCTCAAACGTGTTCATATAGGTGCCGGAGCCAAACATATTCTCGCGCTGCATCTCGATTTTTTCAGTTCCGGTGCCATACAGGATGGCGTGCACGGCTTCTTTGCTCATCTCCTTGATGGGGGTATCCAGCGTAAAGCCATAGCGCTTGCCCAGCGCTTTGTAATACATTTCAGAGATGGATCCCTCCGCATAATACCAGCCGCTGGCCTTGATGGCACTTTCGCGGATGGACTTGTGCGGATCCGGAATCACGCGGGCCGGGTCCACCTTCATAAAGGTGCCCAGGCCGGTGCAGGTTTCACAGGCGCCAAAGGGATTGTTAAAGCTGAACATGCGGGGGGAAAGTTCGTCAATGGAAACACCGTGCTCCGGGCAGGCATAGTTCTGGCTGAACTCCATCGGTTCGCCGCCGATAACATCAATGATGACAAGGCCGCCGGTCAGGGCAACGGCAGTCTCAATAGAATCGGCCAGGCGGCCGCGCACCGTATCATTGATGGACAGGCGGTCCACGACGATTTCAACGGTATGCTTGATATTCTTTTCCAGCTTGATCTCTTCGTCCAGATCATACATGTTGCCGTCAATGCGCACGCGGGCGTAACCGCCGCGGCGGGCAGCGTCCAGCTCCTTGGCCTGGGTGCCTTTACGGCCCCGCACAACAGGGGCCAGCACCTGGAAGCGGGTGCGTTCCGGCAGTTTAAGCACCTCGTCTACCATCTCGTCCACCGTTTGCTGGCTGATGACGCGTCCGCAGACCGGGCAGTGCGGAACGCCGATGCGGGCATACATCAAACGGAGATAATCATAAATTTCCGTCACGGTGCCCACGGTGGAACGCGGGTTGTGGCTGGTGGTTTTCTGGTCAATGGAAACCGCCGGGGAAAGGCCGGTGATTTCGTCCACATCGGGCTTTTCCATCTGGCCCAGGAACATGCGGGCATAGCTGGAAAGGCTTTCCATATAGCGGCGCTGGCCGTCCGCAAAGATGGTATCAAAGGCCAGGCTGGACTTGCCGGAGCCGGAAAGGCCCGTCATAACAATCAGCTTGTTGCGCGGCAGAACCAGGTTGACGTTTTTCAGGTTATGCTCCCGCGCGCCCTTGATCGTAATGCGGTTGTTGGCATCAATTTGAATGTTGCTCACTTTTTATAGCTCCTTCTCCCCTTGCCCGTTTTGCGCTGCTTTTCAGCGGCGCGGCGGGTGCTGATATCGGCGGTAGGGTCCTCCCCGCGCTGCAGCTTTTCAATCTCATCACGCAGGAATGCGGCGTGCTCAAACTGCAGCAGGCGGGCGGCTTCTTTCATCTCGCGGGTCAGGCGGGTAATGGTCTGTTCGCGTTCAGCGCGGCTCATACGGTGCTGGCGCATCTTTTTGTTTTCTTCGCTCATGCTGATTTCCAGCCCGCCGCCGATGGCTTTCACGATAGTTTTTGGTGTAATGCCGTGTTCTTTGTTGTAGGCATCCTGGATGGCACGGCGGCGCTCGGTTTCCATGATGGCGCGCTCCATGCTGGGGGTTACTTCATCGGCGTACATCAGCACCACGCCGTTTGCGTTGCGGGCCGCGCGGCCAATGGTCTGAATCAGGCTGGTTTCGCTGCGCAGGAAGCCCTCTTTGTCGGCATCCAGAATGGCGATCAGCGAAACTTCCGGCAGGTCCAGGCCCTCGCGCAGAAGGTTGATGCCGACAATCACATCAATGGCACCGGTGCGCAGGTCCTTGATGATCTCCATGCGCTCAAAGGTATCCACCTCGTGGTGCATATACTTGGTGTGCACGCCGTGTTCTTCCAGGTAGTCGGTCAGGTCCTCGGCCATTTTGACAGTCAGGGTGGTAACTAGGGCACGCTCGCCGCGGTCGATGCGCTGCAAAATTTCGCCCAGCAGATTCTCGATCTGGCCTTCCACTGGGCGTACCATGATGACGGGGTCCAGCAGACCGGTGGGGCGGATGACCTGCTCGGCCACGCGGCTGGAATGTTCCCGTTCATAGGGGCCGGGGGTAGCGCTGACAAAGATCGTCTGGCCGACCTTGGATTCAAATTCCTCAAATTTCAGTGGGCGGTTGTCAAACGCCGAGGGCAGGCGGAAGCCATATTCCACCAGCGTTTTTTTGCGGCTGTAGTCCCCGCCGAACATGCCGCGGACCTGCGGCAGCATCACATGGCTTTCATCCACCATCAGGATAAAATCTTTGGGGAAGTAGTCCAGCAGCGTGGTGGGGGTGGAGCCGGGGGCACGGCCGGACAGCACGGCAGAGTAGTTCTCGATGCCCTTGCACATGCCAACTTCCTGTAGCATCTCCATATCGTACTGGGTGCGCTGCTGGATGCGCTGGGCTTCCAGCAGTTTGCCCTCTGCAGTAAAGGCCTGCACCTGCTGTTCCATCTCGGTCTGGATCTTGGCGAGACCTTCTTTCATTTTTTCAGGGCCGACGATATAGTGGCTGGCGGGGAAAATGGCCACATGGCGCACAATATTTTTGCGCTCGCCGGTCAGGGGATCAAACTCGGAAATGCGGTCGATCTCATCGCCGAAGAATTCGACACGGATGGCGTATTCATCATTATAAGCAAGGTGGATATCCACAATATCGCCGTGAACGCGGAACTTATTGCGGATAAAGTTCATATCGTTGCGTTCATATTGCAGCTTGACCAGGCGGCGGCAGAGCTCGTCCCGCTCCATCTGCATACCGGGGCGCAGGCTGATGACCATGCTGCGGTAATCGATAGGGTCGCCCAAGGAATAAATGCAGGAAACCGACGCCACAATGATAACATTGCGCCGCTCCGACAGTGCCGCCGTGGCCGAATGGCGCAGGCGGTCGATCTCATCATTGATGGCGCTGTCTTTTTCAATATAGGTATCGGTGGAGGGGATGTAGGCTTCCGGCTGGTAATAGTCGTAATAGCTCACAAAATATTCCACCGCATCATCGGGGAAAAATCCGCGCATCTCGGTGCAGATCTGACTGGCCAGGGTTTTGTTTGGTTCCAGAATCAGTGTGGGGCGGTTGCACTGTGCAATGATATTGGCCATCGTAAAGGTTTTGCCGGAGCCGGTAACGCCCAGCAAAGTTTGACCTTTATCCCCTGCTTTCAGGCCCTGCACCAGCGCTTCAATAGCCTGGGGCTGGTCGCCAGTCGGTTTGAACGGTGCTTTGAGGTGGAACACCTCGGTTTGATTTTCCTGTTGCTCCGGCATAGCGGACCTCCCCTGTTGTTGGTCGTTCATTTACAACTTAAGTTCGTCTTATACAACTTACTGTTGTTTCATTATAGTATAGATCTTTTTAATTGTAAAGGCAATACCGCATAATTCTAAGTGCCGATACGGCGAGCGAGGTGCGGCAGCTG
>ERZ772882.396-NODE-396-length-58627-cov-5.363057_pt1 | contig 58627 bp, 47 predicted proteins | sample MGYA00580576_ERZ772882 | MGnify/ENA primary metagenome ERZ772882 (study PRJEB29015, sample SAMEA2737658) | human gut metagenome | biome: human gut; feature: human-associated habitat; material: faeces | place: China | collected 2012 ... | reverse complement strand
GTTATTTTTGACTGTTCTATTACAAAAATAAATAAATTGGAATTTACACACTTTTGGGGACACTATCCTTCATTACCAAACATCATGATGAATCCTATCCTCCACTCGAATTTCTTTCTGTTTACAGATATGCGCATTTTTTGCAGCATAACCAATAGCAAGAAAACAGGTGAATTCGTATTCTTCAGGGGCTTTGACGAGTTTTTTCACGTATTCTGGTTCATCGCCAATGGGGATACGGAACGCACACGCCAACCCCTCTGCGGTTGCCGCCAGAAGGATATTTTCCACAGCCGCCCAAGCTGAGGCAAAATAATTCAACGAACTTTGGTCTGCCGGATGGCACAAAGGATAATCTTTTTGCCGGAAGAACAGTAGAACAAGGCAATTGCTTTGCATGAGCATACGTTGTTGCTTGGGCAACGCATCAACAAACATGGCATGTTCATCCTTGTCCATCACGTCTGCAGCAGCTTCAAGCCTATTCTGCTGAATATTTTCAGTGTTTTCTGCTATCGGTGACACAAATCGGGCAATGTTTTCCTGCCCCCTAACGACAATGAACTCAAACTGTCGCAAATGGTCGTTAGTTGGAGCCTTAAAGGCTGCCGATAACACTTTTTTCAATACATCGTCCGTTACTTCCTTATCAGAAAAATCACGAATCGTTCTTCTTTTCTCTAATACTTGATAAAAATCCATAACATTATATTTAAATAGTTCGACTTACTTCATTTTGGACGCAAAATTACGTTGCATTATTGTTGAATATTTGTCATATAATCCCAAATATTTGTTGTATATTTGCATTATACTATTTTACATGCATTATGGAAGAAATGATAACCCCTTACGAATTACCTGAAATAAAGGATCATTCATTCTTTTTTATAGACCAACGAATAGCGACTCACATAGAAGCTAAATTACACAAACATGACGCATGGGAATTGTACCACGTAATACACGGACACGGCACCCGAATAGCTGGAGATACGCTACAACCTTTTTCCGCAGGTGATGTTGTATTAATACCACCATCCATGCATCACTATTGGCAATACGCACCAACATCGGCAGACAATGACGGGTGTATTCATTATCTCATGGTTGCTTTTAGTCACTCTCTTATAACGAGGTGCATAGAAATATTTCCTGAATTACGAAACCGCTTGACAAGTCTTACATTCCCTGTTAACGCATTAAAATATGGCTTGGAAAGTTCTCGTGTTATCCGCAAAATACTATCACAAATGAACGATATGGACGACTTAGGGCGATTATCCGCAATGTTTCGTTTACTACCTGTCATTTTCAATTCATCCGATCACATTCTTGCAGGTAAACCCATGCAAATCGAACGTGACGTGAGGCGAATGCAACAAATTTGTGCCTACGTGATGGCCCATTATGTTCATACCATCACTTTAAATGAAATAGCCTCCGAAGTAGGAATGAATCGTTCTGCATTTTGCTCCTACTTCAAACGATGTAAAAAAATGACATTCTCACAATTCGTTACCCAGTATCGTTTGAATACAGCTTGCGAACTTCTAAAACACTCGCAAAAACAGGTATCGGAAATCTGTTTTGCAGTAGGATTTAACGATGTCCCACATTTTAATAGAGTCTTCAAAGAATTACAAGGAATGACACCCAAAGAATACAGAAAGCGAAATATTTGATTTACACTACCACCTCCATTGAAATTAGTTTTTCCTTACCACATAGAATTTCCTTTTCTACATGAAAATCACCTATCAACAACACATCAAAGACACCCCTGAACGTCTTTGAAACGTCTTTGATTCGAAAGTGATACGTCTTTAATCCCTAAGTACATCGAATATTCAACGGATAATGTACGTGTATTGTCCTAGAAAAAGTTTTTCATATCTCCCCCAAAAAACATATTTTTCCCAACGCTTGAACCTATTTTTTCTCTTTTAATATCTCCTATAACAAACTCACCTTTTCCTGCTCTGCTTTCAACAATCACTCGTAAAGTTTAGCAATTTTACATACTGGATTAAAAATCAGATAGTTATTAAAATATAAAAAAGTAACCGTAATTTAACCGAAAAGCAACCGAGAAAATACCCCTCACTCGTTCTTTAACTAGAGCTTTTTCAGAGCTCATTCTATTCGGATTGTCTGATCTACGAGTAAGCTCTGAATCAGCTTCGAAAAAGGGGTAGTTTCTCCCCTACTTCTCGGCTGGATTACCCATATTTCTCTTCCCAAATAAACTCTTACTTCCTTTTCTTTTCCACCTTCGCCAACTCTCCATACTCTTTTATTCTTCGCTCACACGCTTGACTTGTAACCTCTCCAAATTTTTCAACTTTCCCCATCAAGTCTTCAATATCTTCCCGGTTCACTTTAAATTCTGAATTATAACGTGCCTCGATATACGAACGCACAAGTATTTTAAATAACCGCTCTTCATCTTCATTTTCAGCAGGGAAAATACAAATCAGTTCGGGCGCATATCCACGTGAAGCCTTAAAAAGCTCATCCAAATTATGTTCCTTATCATTTCTAAGAGTAAACGTCAACAAGATCGCATTGAATAAGTTTTCACAAGCTTGATGCAAATTAAAAGAAGACATAACATATTCTTCTCTATCATACATAAACGCAGCTTGCTCCATAAAAAGTTTGAATTTAGCGAATTTCTCTCTAAAATACTCCTCCCCTTGTCTCTTTATCTCCTCATACCTCAACGGTTTCCGTCTCGCCAGTTTACTATTCCCACTATCATAAAGCATTACCCCGTCACGCTTTAATTCTGTATAAAAATAACGACTATATTTCAAATCTTCATTTACTTTCTTTATGCAATCATGAATAAACTGTACGGGAACCCGGTAACGATGATCTCCTCGCTTGTCGTAGATATTACGAACGCTCACTAACTTATTCTCAATTTTGTCATAGCTCCACGCACTATTTATGACCAATATATCATAATCACTTTTAAAAGAAGTAGGAACGCCAAATTCCTCTCGCTCATCATAACTCACGTAAGTACCACGGGCATAACTTCCATAAAGAATTATCATTTCACACACCGGAATCTTATCCAGAATTAACTCAACGAGATATTTCAGGTCTTCCCGATTCTTCTTTGGCAGGAAAGCGATTGACTTTTTCATAAACAGCTATATATTTAAGAACAAATGTAGCATTTTTCCGACAGAAAGGAATACAAATCACACCGATTTACATAACCGAATCTTGGATCCCAATATTGTTCCCATTCCATTAGGCTATCGACTATAAAATAAAAAAAATGGTCTGACAATCACTTGATTATCAGACCACCTTGTACCCAGAACAGGACTCGAACCTGCACAGCCGTACGGCCACTAGTCCCTGAAACTAGCGTGTCTACCAATTCCACCACCTGGGCATAATATCGAAGAACTGGAAGAAAAAACCTTGCAACTTCCCCGCTGCAAGGCCCTCTTCATGTTTGTTGTCCCACAAGGATTCGAACCTTGACTGACAGAACCAAAATCTGCTGTGCTACCATTACACAATGGGACAATCTTTATGTCGTTTCAACAACCGCTATTGTTATTTTGACGCTGCAAATGTAGAGCATTTTTTTATTTCTCCAAAACAAAATGCAGAAAAATTAAAAGAAAATTGCTATTTTCGTGCTGTCGAAAAATGACATTTTTATTATAGCCTTGAATATTAATAAGAAATACAAATTCAAACGAAGGAGAAGCATGTGCAACATTAAAAATCACCCAACATTAAGCTACAGGTTGATCAATAATGTCACCGGATGGGTGGCGTTCGTGGTGGCCAGTATTACTTACATTCTTACGGTCGAACCAACAGCCAGCCTTTGGGACTGTGGTGAGTTTATTACAACCTCAGTCGGACTGCAAGTAGGACACCCTCCCGGAGCGCCTCTATTCATGATTATCTCGCGATTGTTCGCCATATTCGCACCGAGCCCTGAAACACAATCTTACATGATCAATATCATGTCGGCTCTATGTTCCGGGTTCACGATCCTGTTCCTGTTCTGGACAATCACGCATCTGGCTAAAAAAGTCGTGGTAAAAGAAGGGGAAGAATGTTCCATGGGACAACTGTGCGGGATCATGGGTGCCGGACTTATCGGGGCATTAACCTACACGTTCACAGATACATTCTGGTTTTCAGCTGTTGAGGGTGAAGTTTATGCCATGTCATCTTTGTTCACGGCTGTCGTGTTCTGGGCTATCTTGAAATGGGAAAATGTTGCATTCCAACCTTACGCCAACCGCTGGTTGATTTTTATTGCCTACATGGTCGGACTATCCATCGGTGTTCACTTGTTGAACTTGCTGGTAATCCCTGCCATTGTATTCATATACTATTTCAAAAAATACGAAACCACCAAGTGGGGTATTATCAAATCTGCAGCCCTTTCTATCGTCATACTAGGCGTGATCATGTGGGGTATTATCCCGGGCGTGATTATCGTTGCCGGCTGGTTTGAATTGCTGTTCGTGAATGGCTTTGGAATGCCTTTCAATACGGGTGTTGTCATCTATGCGTTACTCTTAATCGCTGGACTGACTTTCGGAATCCGGTATACGTTAAAACACAATCACACGGTTGTAAACACGATCTTAACCTGTTTTGTGGTCATGCTTATCGGGTACTCCTGCTACGCCATGGTCGTTATCCGTTCCGTAAGTAATCCCCCGATTGACGAAAATAGCCCGGACAACGTGTTCTCCCTGCTTTCTTATATCAGTCGTGATCAATACGGCCAAGAACCATTGGTTTACGGTCCTTACTTCAATGCCCCAGTTATTGGCGTAGAGGATGCTGGACCTATTTATTACCAAAACGAAAAAACGGGTAAATATGATATTGTGGATCATAAAAAAGAAGTCAAATATGATCCTCGCTTCTGCACGATCCTACCGCGTATGTACAGCCAAGCTCGCGAACCTCAAGTATACTATGAGTGGGTGGGACAACCCAAAGGCCCCGTGTACATGGTGGACGGACAACCCGTTCAGAAACCAAGTTTCGGACAAAACCTAAGTTTCATGTTCCGTTACCAACTCGGACACATGTATTTCAGATATTTCATGTGGAATTTCTCCGGACGTCAGAATGATATTCAGGGACATGGAGACTTCCGCTATGGCAACTGGATATCGGGCATTCCTTTCATAGATAACATCTTGGTCGGTGACCAGAGTTTAATGCCGGATACCTTGAAACACGACAAAGCAAATAATAAATATTATATGCTCCCGTTCATTCTCGGATTACTCGGAATGTTCTATCAATATCAACGGGGAAAACAAGGAAAGAAAGATTTCTGGGTGGTTATGCTACTCTTCTTCTTCACGGGTATTGCCATCGTACTCTACTTGAACCAATATCCGTATCAACCGCGGGAACGTGACTATGCCTATGCCGGATCGTTCTATGCCTTTGCTATCTGGATCGGTTTCGGGGTTCTCTACCTGTGGGATTTACTTCAGAAGAAGATGGATTCCCGTAACGCAGCGATCATTGTCACCGCTGTTTGCCTTTTTGCGGTCCCGGTAAACATGGCAGCACAAAACTGGGACGATCATGACCGTGACGGACGCTACGCAACCATTGCTCATGCCAAGAACTACTTAAGTTCGTGTGCTCCGAACGCTATTCTGTTCACTTACGGGGATAACGACACGTTCCCGCTATGGTATGCACAGGAAGTGGAAGGTTTCCGCCGGGATGTACGCATCGTGAACTTGAGTTTGCTTGCCGGAGACTGGTACATCGATCAGATGAAACGGAAAGCTTACGAAAGTGACGGGGTACCCATTTCTTTCACGAAAGACCAATACCATGCCGGAGTGCGGGATTTTGTCACTATTGAAGAACGGGTGCAACAACCTTTCAGCATGAAAGAGGTCATGGAATTCGTTGCCAGTGACAGACCGGAAACTAAATCCAATCGTTATCAAGGGGGTGCAGTGGACTTTATTCCGACACGCAACCTGTATATTCCCGTGGACAAGGAAAAAGTGTTGGCCAATGGAACCGTACAACCTGAAGATTCTGCCTTGATTGTTGACAGAGTAGAGATTCAATTAAAAGGAAATTCCCTAACCAAATCACAATTAATGGTACTGGATATATTGGCCACCAATAACTGGGAACGTCCGATATACTTCGGGGTGGGAATGGGACAAGACAGTTACATGGGCTTCGACAAGTACTTCCAACTGGAAGGAGCTGCTTACCGGGTTGTACCCATCAAGACTGAAAACAACACCGCTTACTATGATTTTGGACGAATCAACACGGAGATCCTGTATGACAACCTGATGAATAAATTCGTCTGGGGAAACATCAAGGATCCGAAAGTAAATATCGATCATTTCCATGATAACACCATCGCCGTGATGAAATACCGGAACACATTCTTGCGTTTGGCAGAACAATTAATGCAAGAAGCGGCCACGGAAACACGTGTTATGGGAGACACGATTATCAATGAAATCACTGATTCTACTAAAATCCAAGAAGCCATTAGGGTGCTAGACAAGTCTCTGGAAGAAATTCCATTGTATCAAGTTCCGGCCGACTTCTTCTTGTTAAATTACATCTCGATTTACTACGCTGCCGGCGAGCAAGAGAAAGGGAACGATCTGGCTTGGGCCTTGGCTCTTGACAATGCGCAAACGTTGAGATATATCGGATCACTTTCTCCGAATCGTAGAAAAGCCCTGGAGAATGACGAAAGAAGAAGTATGCAAGCTTTGCAGATGCTCGTGGACATGGCCAGAAGAAACGGGGAAAATGCTTTTGCCCAAGAAATTCAGGACATGGTAGAAAGCACGTTAAGCGGACGACCTGTAACCAGCAAGCGGGTAAACAAAAATTTCCCGATGGCTAGTCAAGACAAGTGAGATAACATATACGAATCATTCGTCCCTTCGTATGGAGGGACGAATTTTATTTATAAACTTAATACACAATGATCACAATAGACCATATCAAAGAATTGGCAGAGCGAGGTGAAGCATTGAGGAGGTATCTTTGACATCGATGGCAAGAAGATACAACTCGCTGAAGAAGAATTAAGAACACAAAACCCATCCCTATGGGATAATCCCAAGGAAGCAGAGGCCTTGATGAAAAAAGTCCGAGAATTGAAATCTTGGATCGAAGGCTATGAGCAGGTGACCTCCGCCGTGGGAGACTTGCAGGTACTCTTCGATTTCGCCAAAGAGGGAGAAGCAACCGAGGAGGAAGTGGATGCCCAATACCAAGAGACCATTCGGGTGCTGGAAGACATCGAGATGCGCAACATGTTGCGCCGGGAAGAAGATCACTTCGGGGCCATCATGAAAATCAATTCCGGTGCCGGAGGTACGGAAAGTATGGATTGGGCCAGTATGCTGTACCGGATGTACATTCGTTGGGGAGAATTAAACGGCTATAAGGTAAAACATGTAGATTACCAAGAAGGTGAAGAGGCCGGTATAAAATCAGCCACACTTGAATTCGAGGGAGACTATGCTTACGGGTATCTGAAATCAGAAAACGGTGTTCACCGATTGGTCCGTTTATCGCCATATAACGCGGCCAATAAACGAATGACATCTTTCGCTTCCGTCTTCGTTTATCCTGCCGTGGATGACACGATCGAGATCACGATCAACCCTGCCGACATCAGCTGGGACACTTTCCGAAGTGGTGGTGCAGGCGGCCAGAATGTGAACAAGGTAGAAACCGGAGTCCGATTACGACACGCTCCTACCGGAATCATGATTGAAAACACGGAATCACGTTCACAGTTGCAAAACCGTGAAAATGCCATGCGTTTATTGAAAGCCCAATTGTACGAACTGGAATTACAAAAGCGTCAGGAAGAACGGGATAAAGTGGAAGGAACGAAAAAAAAGATCGAGTGGGGGTCACAAATCCGCAGTTATGTATTCGACGACCGCCGGGTGAAAGATCATCGTACCAACTACCAGACATCAAACGTGCAGGCAGTTATGGACGGAGAGATCAACGAGTTCATTAAAGCCTACTTGATGATGTTCGGTGGCGGAGAAGAATAGAAGCAATTAATTTATGATTTATGAATTACGATTTACAAATATACAACCCTGTTTTTTTAATCTAAAATCATAAATCTAAAATCTAAAATGAATAGATGGATTTAAACTTTAATAGTTGCAAGATATTGATCGTCGGGGACGTGATGCTTGACAAATACTATTTCGGAAAGGTGGAACGTATTTCCCCGGAAGCTCCAGTTCCGATAGTAAACATCGTGACAGAGGAATCGCGCTTGGGCGGTGCCTCAAACGTGGCCAACAACATCACGAGTCTCGGCGGGCAGGCCACGTTATGCGGGGCTATCGGCTATGACTTTTTCGGGAAAGAGATTGAACGCATGGCTCACCGGAAAGGAATCAAAACTGATTTTGTCAAAACCGAGCAACCTACGATCACGAAAGCACGCATCATCGGTGGTAGGCAACAGATTGTCCGTATAGATTACGAGCAACATTTGAAACTTTCTGAAAAAGCAAGAGAAGATTTTCAAACCCATCTTGCCTCTCTCTTCCAAGAGTTCCCTACCCTTGTTATTTCTGATTATGGAAAAGGCATGATCTCGGAAGAATTATGTTCGTTTTTGATAAAAACGGCAAAATCACATAGAACCCGTGTTATCGTGGACCCGAAAGGGCAAAACTGGAAGAAATATACAGGGGCCGACTTGATTACTCCTAATGTAAAAGAATTAGGTGACATCATTGGCCACCCGGTGAAAAATAACGACCAGGAGATTGCCGTAGCAGCCTTGGAAATCGTTCATCGCTACGGTTTATCGGCATTACTTGTCACCCGGAGTGAACAGGGAATGAGCTTGATTTCCGATCAAAATATTTTGCATCTCCCCACACATTCTCAAGAAGTATTTGATGTAAGTGGAGCCGGAGACACGGTTGTGGCGGCCCTTTCACTAGCCTTAACCCAAGGTCAGGAAATCACGGAAGCCATGCACATCGCAAACGTGGCAGCCGGAATTGTTGTTCAGAAAATCGGGACAGCAACTCTTAGCGTAGAAGAATTAAACGCAAATCTATAAGAAAAAAGGCTGTTTTAAAAACAGCCTTTTTAAATCTTAGATACAAAGTATTTCAAGAATGCCGTATTATCTGTAAGTTCCGGATGGAAAGATGTTACCAACATATTCTTTTCTTCCGCTGCAACGATATGCCCATCAAGCTCACACAGCACTTTTACCCCTTCCTTCACGCTTGTAATATAAGGAGCACGAATAAACACCAGCTCGATCTCTTTTGAATCTACCTCCGGAATCACTTTTTTCGTGGCAAAACTGTCGATCTGACTCCCGTAAGCATTACGCCGAACGGCAATATCCATCACGCCCAAATGAGTCACGGAATCGTTCACGAGTTCTTTTGCCAGCAAGATCATTCCCGCACAAGTTCCCCATACCGGCAGCCCACCCTGGATTTTCCCGCGTAAAGGCTCCATAAGCCCCGTGCGATTAAGAATCTTTCCCATGGTAGTACTCTCCCCTCCCGGTAGAATAATTCCATCTATCTCTTCCAACTGCTCTGGGTATTTCACGATCACGGGTTCATGGCCAATAGCCTTAATCTGGCGTTCATGTTCAATAATCGCCCCTTGAAAACCTAAAATTCCAATCTTCTTCATGACAAAAAATATAAGGTTCATAAAGTTCATAAAATCTATAAAGTAAGTTACCTTATGAACCTTACAAACCTTATGAACTTTATAAACTATTCTTACCAGCCTCTTTCAGCGTATTTGTTTTCCAATTTGCTAATTTCCAATCCGGACATAGCCTCTCCCAAGTTCTCTGACAATTCAGCCAATTTAACCGGATCGTTATAATAAGTCGTAGCTAAAACGATAGCTCTCGCTCTCTTGGCAGGATCACCTGATTTGAAGATTCCGGAACCAACAAATACTCCCTCGCACCCCAATTGCATCATTAAAGCTGCATCAGCCGGAGTAGCAATACCACCAGCTGCAAAGTTTACTACCGGCAATTTACCATTTTCATGCACGAATTTTACTAAATCATAAGGAGCTCCCATTTCTTTAGCAATCGTCATCAAAGCCTCGACCGGAGCCACTTGTACCTGATGAATATCATTGTTCAACTGACGCATATGCCTTACAGCCTCTACCACGTTTCCGGTTCCGGCTTCTCCTTTCGTACGAATCATAGAGGCTCCTTCACCAATACGTCTTAAAGCCTCTCCCAAGTTACGGCATCCGCAAACGAACGGTACTTTAAACGCAGTCTTGTCAACATGATACAAATCATCTGCCGGCGTTAAAACTTCACTTTCGTCAATATAATCAATGCCAATGGCTTCCAAAATTTGCGCTTCCACGAAGTGACCGATTCTCACTTTTGCCATTACAGGAATAGATACGGCATTCTTTATAGCCTTGATCATCTGAGGATCAGACATTCTAGCCACGCCACCATCTTTACGAATATCAGACGGCACTCTTTCCAATGCCATTACAGCACATGCTCCGGCAGCCTCAGCGATCTTTGCCTGTTCAACATTGGTTACATCCATGATAACCCCACCTTTTAGCATTTGTGCCAAATTTTTGTTCAATTCATAGTTTCCCATAAGGTTCTCGTTTATTAATGTGTTCATAATAATAATTCCCCCCTCCTTCTAACGCTCCTGGGAGCCAAATACTTATGACTGAAAAGACCCGTTTCTCAAACGTTTCCGATCACTCAAAACACCCCCGCTAAAACGGGGAACAAATATAGCAATTTAGTTGGAAAAACTAACTTTATAAGCATATTTTAGTTGCAGACTGCAAGTAAATAAAATACAGATACTAACAATCTAAAAGAATACAACCCATATCACAATTCCCTCTAACACAAAAAAATTTTACATGAAATGTATCATCAGAAGAAAAGATAGAAAGTCAAAATTTCTCAAACACCCCCATATCTCCATAAATTAAACATGAAATTTATGGAGTAAAGAACTTTCTACAAAAAGGAAAATTTACCGACCTCTTATAAATACGTTTTCAACCGTTTACTACGGCACGAGTTTTTCAGTCTCTTGATAGCCTTAGATTTAATTTGGCGTACTCGTTCGCTTGTCAGACCTACCCGATCGCCAATTTCTTCCAACGACATTGCTGTATAACCACCCAAGCCGTAATACATCCGCAAGATTAAAGCATCGCGTTCATCCAGAATCGTCAAATAACGGTCAATTTCCGTCCGCAATGAATCAGCATTCATTTCCCGCTCGACATCCGATATGGCATTATCTCCCGTAATCATCACGTCATATAAGTTAGACGAATCCTCATCTGTCGACAAGGGAGCATCCATGGATAACGGACGATTGGCTATCCGCAAACTGTCTTTAACCTCCTTCTCGGGAACATCCATTTTCAAGGCGATTTCCTCTGCCGTGGGTTCTCGTTGAAACTCCTGTTCCAACCGGAAAAAGAATTTATTCACTTTGTTAATACTGCTGATTTTGTTCAATGGTAATCGAACCAAGCGGGAATTTTCAGCGATTGCCTGTAAAATCGATTGCCGGATCCACCATACGGCGTAAGAAATGAACTTGAATCCTTTCGTTTCGTCAAAGCATTCAGCAGCTTTTATTAACCCCAGATTGCCCTCGTTTATCAAATCCCCCAAACTCAAACCGTTATTCTGGTATTGCTTGGCCACGGAAACCACGAAACGCAGGTTACTCTTCACCAATAACTCCCGTGCCGCTCGGTCCCCCGATCGGATTTTCTTGGCTAAAGCAACCTCCTCATCCGGCGTCAACACGTCGATTTTCCCAATCTCCTGCAAGTATTTCTCTATCGAGAACGAATCCCTGCCAGTGATTTGTTTGCTAATTTTTAACTGTCTCATAGGTCTCTTCGTATAATTGGCTTAAAGTTAATCATCTATTTCAGTAAAACAAATATTAGAACTCTTTTTTTCGTATCTACTTGAAGAAATATACGGGGATATATTAACTTTGTTGTCTGAAAACACCATTTAATTAAAACATACGCCATTAATTTAGAAATCATTCGAATAATTAAAATAAAACACCATTTGAATCGAGATAATTTTGCAAAAATCTTTGGCACAATAAAAAAAATACCTACTTTTGCAGTCCGAAGTGAGAAAATAATAACATAAGAAATATTGCAATGAAACGTACATTTCAACCATCCAACAGAAAGAGAAGAAACAAACATGGTTTCAGAGAAAGAATGTCTACCGCTAACGGTAGAGCAGTTCTAGCTAGAAGAAGAGCTAAAGGAAGAAAAAAATTGACTGTTTCTGACGAGCGCAGACACAAGCATTAATATAAAAAAGCTGCTTTTACAAGCAGCTTTTTTTATTCGTTCTTTTTCCCCCGCAACCACAATTACATCCTTTTCCCTTCTTTGCATTCCTAAACAAACGATAAGTACCTCTTCCCGCAAAAACAAGCGCTATCGCCACAATTATATATGTCAATATTAGTTGCATTTCCATTCTCCAATTTTAGATTAATAATTCATAATATGGGGACACTCTAAATAATTAAATCCAACACCTGTTTTATCACGAAACACACGCTCCAAGCCAGTACCGTCGTGTACCCCATCACGAAAAATGCCCACTTCATTCCAATCTCTTTACCGATAGCAATCAAGGCCGCAAAACAGGGGGAATAAAGCAACACGAAGATCACAAATACAATGGCTGTAACCGGGGTAAAACCATGTTCACGCAAACGCATTTCCAATGTCGCATTCGCCCTGTCATCCTCCTCCATAATCTCTTCTCCCTGGTACAAGACGGCCATCGTGCTAACCACGACTTCTTTTGCCGCAACCCCGGTCAACAAACTAACGCCAGCTTTCCAGTCAAAACCAAGCGGTGTCCAGACAGGCTCCAAAGTTCGTCCCAATCGACTGATATAAGAATTTTCCTGACGTTCACTTACCTCTTGTCGATGCAAGCTCTCCAATTTCGCTTCCTGTTCTTCCTTCAACATATCCACGTTCCCAATCCCGGAAGCGATCGTTGCCTCGTAAGCTCTCGTCACTTCAGCCTTCTTTTCATCATACTGAGCCTCCAGCTCTTTGTCCACGGGAAAATAGCCCAACGCCCAAATCAGTATGGAGGCAAACATGATAATACCTCCCATTTTTTTCAGGTATTGCTCGCCTTTACTCCACATATGCCGTACGGTCGTTCTCAAGGTTGGCATCCGATACGGGGGCAATTCCATCACGAACGGCACTTCCTGCTTGTGGAAAAGTACCCGTTTAAATAACTTGGCCATCACGATAGCAGCCAGAATTCCAAACAAGTATATTCCAAAGAGAACTAACGCCGCATAATCTTTGAAAAATGCCCCGACCAACAGGATGTATACCGGAAGACGGGCACTACAAGACATGAAAGGATTGATCAGTATGGTTAATATCCGGTCACTCCGGTTCTCCAACATACGCGTTGACATGATCGCCGGCACGTTACACCCGAATCCCATGATCATCGGAATAAAACTTTTCCCGTGCAAGCCGAGCTTATGCATCAACTTATCCATGATAAATGCCGCACGAGCCATGTATCCCGTGTCTTCCATGAAAGAAATAAACAGGAACAATATCAATATATTCGGTAAAAACACGATCACGCTCCCCACGCCACCGATGATACCATCCACTAACAAATCCTTTAAAGGACCGGCACTCATCTGGTTATCGACAAACTCACTTAAAGCCCCAACCCCGTTTTCAATCCATTCCATCGGGTAACTTCCCAAGCTAAACGTGGCAAAGAAGGTCACGAATAGGAATAGCAAGAAGATCGGGAATCCGAACAATTTATGCGTGACAATAGCATCAATATACTCCGTTTTACGCCTTCGATTCACGGGACTTTCTTTGTACGTCTCTTTCAACGCCCCGGAAATAAAACCGTACTTCGTATCGGTAACAACCGACTCTACTTTCTCTCCATAGGTTGTTTCAATCCGTTCAACACCCTCTTTTACGACCTTCAATAATTTCTCCCGTGAATGATCTCGTTGCACGAATTCCAACACGTCCTTATCCCCTTCCAATAACATCAGAGACAAGAAACGGGGAGACATATTACAGATCAAATCTTTTTCATCTTTCAACTCGGCTCGAATGGCCACGATACTGTCCTCAATCTCTTTCCCATAATTTATATGGATATGGCGTACCGTTTCACTTCTTCCCTCGTACACCTCGATAACTTCCCGTAACAACTCCTTAATTCCTTTCCCCTTTGACCCGACGGTGGGCATCATCGGCATACCGATCATCCGTCCCATCTCCTGATAATTGAAAGTTGCCCCGGAACGTTCCAGCTCATCATACATATTCAAAGCGATCACGCCCTTCACGTCCATGTCAATCAACTGCGTGGACAAATAGAGATTACGTTCCAAGTTGGACGCATCCACCACGTTAATCACCACATCGGGCGCGTTATTCATAATATATTCCCGCACATACTTTTCTTCATTCGAGTAAGCAGAAATAGAATACGTTCCCGGTAAATCAACCACGTTAAACTCGTAACCTTCAAATCGAAACGTGGCACTCTTCGCATCTACCGTAACACCACCGTAGTTTCCCACGTGTTCCTGAGAACCACTCACGTAGTTGAACAGTGTTGTTTTTCCCGCATTGGGGTTACCCACAAAAGCAACATGTATATGTTTATCCCGACCTTCCCAGTGCTTGGCGAAAGCTTCTTCCGCATCGCAGGCACTTCCGGACACCCCGACAATATTAGTAGCCTCCTCTAAAGACACGATTTCAATAAATGCCGCTTCTTGTCGCCTCAAAGAGATTTCATAACCCATAATTGCATATTCAATCGGATCATTCAAAGGGGCATTCTTCACGGCTTTCACCACTTTACCCCTCACGAACCCCATCTCGTTTAATCTCTTCCGAAAGGCCCCATATCCTTTCACCTTAGTAATAACGGCACTTTCTCCGGTTTTCAGTTCTGACAGTAACATATAAACATCTTGTAATTAGTATCGCAAATGTAAAAACTTTATTTTTATTTTTTCTAAATAAACACAGAATAATAACGAGAATTTCATCATTAATAATTATAAAATTTATTAATAAAAGACTTTCCTGCCTAAGTGTCTTCCAAAATTCATAGAGAAAAACAACGAATCTTTTCTTTTTTACTCCGTATAACCAACAAATAGTTTACTTTTGTAATATGAAAACAGAAAATATAGAAAACCAGGACGAGCAAAAATGGAAAAGCGTGAATCAATTGCTATCACAAGCGGGTTCGCGCTTAAATATCCTAGAAGAAGAAATTGATGTAGAAGTACAACATCAATACATGAATCTTTTGGAACGTCTCATCAAAGGTGGAGACTTCAAAGCGTTGAGAGAAGACGCAATAATACACGTCCAAGATCTATTTGACGAAGCCGTTGATGACGAAAAGAAAAAAACTTTGTTAATCTTGTTATCCATGGTCGATGACATTTCTATATACCGGAACATTGAATCATTCCAGAAACAAGATACCCCGATCAAACCGTGGGCAACCATAGCGTTACAACAATCTCGAATGCTGATTCAATCCAACCTGCTGGACGAATCGACCGTGTTCGTATCCACCGGCCTAGGCGGTCACGACACGCTGTTACGTTATTTTTGTGTTTATATTGCCAACGAGGGGGTCACGTTACAACCTTTCCAGTGGGATATTGTCAAAAAAGAAACTGAACTGGTCGTAACCAAAAGCCAAGGAGAGATTGAACAATTCGAACACTTTGAGAAATATGTCACGTTTATTCTTCTGTTACCTATCGAGGCCAATCTAAAAGAAATATTCAATTCAATTATAGACGAGTGTAACACGTACGGGAACTTTTTAAGCGAAAACATTATTATCACAAACGTGAAAAAACTTTCCATCGAAGAGATTGATGATTTTTTGAAATCCAAATCTCCCAAGCACAAATCGAGACCATTCTAGTCCAACATCAAACTTATGAAAGGACTATATTTTTTGAAATAAGGCTCCAACTGGGGAAAACGTTCCGGGTGGTAGCCTAAAAGCAATTGCGCCAGTTCCTGCACGGACAACTCCGCCTCCACTTGCTTTGCATTATCACAAACACAATCTCCTTTCCCTATCACATATATCCCTGTGTTCTCTGGAATCCAGTCATCCGTTACTTTCAGCACGAGATTCTGCTCCGGATTATTCACGGCATACAAACGGAGCATTTGTTCCACATCTAACACACGTGCCATTCCCCGGTGCTCATCCACTTTCCCGGAAGGAAGTACACGGCAATATATCTCCACCGCATCCAGATATTTCATTACTCCCCATAAAGCCACCCGTTTGACATCCTCGGAATCATACATCCCGTCCTGTATCAACACGCGATTTCCTCTCGGTTCGGCAAAAGCCATCCCAACAATATTTTTATCACCATACACGACAATCAAGGCCCCGCCATCCATTCGCAAACTTTCCACGATCACGTCAAAATCTTCCCGTTCATGCTGTACGCAACAAGGACGTAAACGCATCATGGACTGAAAATAACTAAACAAGTCATCCGTTAACAACCCCTCCTCCCGAATAGCCTCCACTCGAAAATGATCCGCAACCGGTTTATCCAAGATCGTGTAATATTCCGGGGTATAATCAAAAACAGTCGCATACCCCATCTTCCCGTAATAATCGTACAACCATTCATTGGCCGGAATCAGGGTACTCATGGGAATCTTTCTTCCTCTCATCACATAGAAAGCCTCCCGCAGTAACTTCGTCATCACGCCCCGGGCTCGGGCCAACGGATGAGTACAAGCCCCCGAAATATACCCTGTTATAATTTGTGTCTCGCCAAAAGTCATCGGGTAAAGAGGAGTTTGTAAAGCAGCAATAGCCGCACCTTGTTCATCCCAATACACCAGAGCATTTTCATCCTTGTATTTTTTGTCAAAATAGAATTGAATAAACTCTTCCGTATCATCAAAACACACCCTCCATAACTCCATGACTTCCCGTTTCATTATACGCATATTTAAATTAAACAACCTTTTGAATCATCGACTTTTTCATTTTCAATTAATTCGGCATACCCTTTCTCCAATAATATCACCGGACGATAAGATAATTTCGCCTTTCTCAATCCCGGTATTCCCAAATCTTCCTCCCGGTTCAGGTAAACATATTGTTCCGGGATATGTCGTGCGAACTCCTGATTCAAAATATTATATGAACCATCAATATGACTATCAGCTTTCTCGATATGAACGGCAAAGGTATCATGATTCACCGGAGCACCATACGTGAACCCGACGATTTCATCATCCACCCAGAGCGCTCCTCCTACCAAACCAAGAGCATCAAAATTTCGCAACGCAATATTCAGTGCTTTTCGCTCGTTTATCAAACTCTCCTCTTCCTCACAAGCATGCTCTTCACACCATTTTTCCTCTAGTTCCAAACAATGTGGGATCAAATCTACGGTTAATGGCGTGTACTTGTAATTATAGGTGCGTTTGAACTTATTCACGTGATTCCGTTTAGGCTGAAAATTTTTACCTTTCAATTCAGCCAACTCTTGACGGGAATAAATATAATCAAAATAATCCCGATCCAACCGATAATCAAAACTTCCCGGGAACTCCCGGTTGAACCATTCCTCCAACTCCGGAAAAACTCCATGTACACGCAAAACGTGTCCTTCGGCTTTGGCTTGCTGTTTCAACAACTCGATCACATTCTTCACATCCCCGGTACCCACGGGCATCGTGTACACGACACTTTCCTCATCCAACGTAAAACGCACCACGAGGCAGTCATCAACCACAGCATAATGACTATTGGTCAAGAACTGCCACGTGTACAAGTTCACAAACGAAAGATTGCAATCCCGATTCCCACATGCCAAAAAATAGGTCGTTATCAACTCTTTATCCTCTATTCTGATCGGTTTAAAATCTATCATATAACTACTTTTAATTTCCGTCACAAAGATACGATCTTTCTCATTTATAAAACCTCCTTCATATGTCTAAAATTAGAACTGATCGTATCCAGTATTTCACGTGTCCGTCCGTTTATCATCAATTTATACATGGATTGGGCAAACCCCATCATCTGGCTCCACTCCACTTTAGGCGGCATGGCCAAAGCGTTCGGGTCTGTCATCACGTTTACAAGTACCGGCCCGTCAATATTCATAGCCTGTTCCAGCACGGCCTGCACGTTCTCCGGGTCACTCACCGTGAATCCTTCCATTCCCATCGCTTTTGCCACAAGCGCAAAATCTGGATTGTCCATATCCGTCTGCCAATCCGGTAACCCGGCAACCTCCATTTCCAATTTCACCATTCCCAAAGAACGATTATTGAACACGACAATTTTTACGGGTAGTTTATACTGCACGATTGTCGAAAGATCCCCCAGTAACATGGAGATTCCACCGTCCCCACATAAAGCCCAAACTTGCCGCTCCGGAAAGGCCAACGAAGCCCCGATCGCTTGCGGAACAGCATTTGCCATTGAACCATGATTAAAAGAGCCTAACATTTTTCTCTCTCCCGTTCCGTGCAGATAGCGCGCTCCCCATACACACGTCATCCCCGTATCGACCGTGAAAATCGCATCTTTCGACGCCAATAGATCCACGACGGACATCACGTACTCCGGATGAATTTTATCTGTTTGCCCTTTCTCCTCCACGTAAGCATTCAAGTTCTCCTTCACCCGTTCATACCCTTTCAATTGTTTCTGCAAAAAATCATCCGTCTGTTTTTGTTTGATACGAGGTAACAGTGCCTGTAACGTACTCTTCACGTCTCCACATAGCCCCATAGCCACCTTGGCCCGTCGTCCTAAACGTTCCGGCTTAATATCCACCTGCACGATCGTATTGTTTTCCGGCATAAAGGCAGCATACGGAAAATCCGTTCCCAACATCACCAGCACTTCCGCCTCGTGCATACTGTCATATCCGGAAGGCATCCCTAGCAAACCGGTCATTCCCACCTCGTTAGGGTTATCATATTGTATCTCCATCTTACTCTTAAAAGAATACGCCACGGGAGAATTCAGCAACCCGGACAATTCCACCACTTCGGCGTGGGCATCCTTGGCCCCGATTCCACAAAACAAGGTTATCTTCTCCTTACCATTCAATAAATCAGCCAACGCATCCAATTCTTCATCCGAGGGACGTATGGAAGGATGTGTTGGGAATGTCTTAACGGCAGAAAATATCTCCTCTGCCCCACGAGCAGTCACGTCCCCGGGAACCCCGATCACGGCTACTCCCGAACCGGAAATTGCCGCTTGCATGGCAGCCTGCAACATACGAGGCATCTGGCAGGGCGTGGTCGCCACCTGGTTATAATAACTACAATCTTCGAACAACTTCATCGTGTCCGTTTCCTGAAAATAACGAGTCCCGAATTCACTCGTGGCCATCGTGGAGGCAATAGCTAACACTGGGGCTCCCGAACGATGCGCATCATATAGCCCGTTAATCAAATGAACGTGTCCCGGACCACTACTTCCGGCACAACAAGTCAGTTGCCCGTGTAATTGAGCCTCCGCCCCGGCCGCATAGGCTCCGACTTCCTCGTGGCGCACATGAACCCACTGAATCTTACCATTTTTCCTTACGGCATCATTTATCTCATTCAAACTATCGCCCGTGACGGCATAAATTCTTTTCACGCCGACCTCAACCAGCATATCGACCAACTGTTCTGCAACTTTTTTTGCCATAGATCCTGTGTTTTATATTGTTTTTAGTCTCTATCGCTAAAACGAAAAATAAAAAGAAAAGTTTATATTTTAGGAGCCAGAAATGCTCCCACTCGTGATATGTTTGCCTCTTTACGACAGTCATTAATCGTGACGCGAATCGTCTCCACGGCAATATCCGGGATATGCAACAAACGTTTATAACCAATCGTACCCCCTTTTCCCAACACCTGCCAAGTACCATTCACCAACCCTTCCACGGTAAACGACTCCACCCGCTGTCCTCGGCTAATATCTTCCTGCAACAAAATCGTGTTTATCGTACATCCCTTCCCCAAGATATATTCTTTACTTTCCCCCTTCCGGGCAGTCCACGCCCGAGCCCACCGGGAAACAAAATCTTTCGCATACATTCTTTCCAGATACTCTCCGAATTCTTTTAACCGAGTGACATCGGTCTCACAAAGCACGCCCCGCTTGTCAGGTGACACGTTCAGTAATAAAGAAGAATTACATCCCACGGACTGGAAATAAACCCTCACCAATTCAGACAAAGATTTCACTTTCGAATCTTCCCTCTCGTGATAAAACCAACTAGGACGAATAGAGACTGACACCTCCGAAGGATACCAGAACAATTCCGTCGCACGATCAATAATCTCTTTTCCCCCAAGATTCCGGGAAAACACGCTTAAACGCATCTCTTCATTACGCTTTTTCGCATCCGGATAACACCCCGGAACCAATGCGACGGAACTCCACTCGATCTCACGCCCTCTCCCACTTTCATTCCCGATCCAACGAACGTCATCACCATAAAAAGCCGTCACCGCATTCGGTTGTAACTTATGAATCGTTTTCAATATCAATTCCCAGTCATACTCCTGTCTTTTCCCGTCAATGCCTACCTCACTCGTCCCATCCAACCAAATTTCATCTATTTTCCCGTACTCGGTTAATAATTCTGTCAGTTGTTTCACGAAAAACTCGTTGTACCGGGGAGAGTCCCCGTAATAAGAAATGTTCCGATCTAAAAGGGATAAATAAATCCCGAATTTCATCCCATTCCGGTCACACGCTTTTTTCAATTCCCGGACCACATCGCCTTTCCCGTTTTTCCACGGAGCGGCCGTGATGGCATGACGAGTCGTTTTTGTCGGCCACAAACAAAAACCATCATGATGTTTGGCAGTCAGCACGACGGACTTGAGCCCTCCCGCCTTTAACGCCTTTACCCACTGCTCCGCATCCAGCGCCACCGGATTGAACATCACCGGAAACTCCTTGCCGTCACCTTGTTCTTTCCCGGTAAACGTGTTTATTCCAAAATGGATGAAAGCTGTCAATTCCAACTGCTGCTAGGCTAATTGCTGCTTTGTCGGGACCAATCTTGCTGCTATCTCCACTTTCTCCTCCAGTGTAATCTTCTCCGGGAAACGAACATTTTTTTCAAAATATTTCTCCTTCTGAGCCTCGGCCGACAAAGAAATTACGCATAAAAAACACCAAATTATACAGCATATTCTCACAGCAGTCACAATTATTGTTATAATAAATGTAAAAATAAACAATTTTTCTCATTTAGACAACAAAAATCTAACTATTCACGTATGAAATTAAATATATAATATCACATTAAGTATGAGTACAAACAAAATAATCGAAATCCTGGGAGATCAAAGTGATTTCCTATTGAACCACACCTGTAAAACTATTGATAAATCGTTACTTCACATCCCGTCACCCAATACCATTGATGAGATTTGGATGTCATCCGATAGAAATACCCGTACACTGAACAGCCTGCAAACCATCCTGGGGCACGGTCGCTTGGCCAATACCGGGTACGTGTCCATTCTCCCCGTGGATCAAGGAGTTGAACACACGGCAGGAGCGTCTTTCGCCCCGAATCCTCTCTATTTTGATCCGGGAAATATCATAAAACTTGCTATCGAGGGCGGGTGTAACGCCGTGGCATCGACATTCGGAGTACTCGGAGCCGTGGCTCGTAAATACGCTCACAGAATTCCGTTTATCGTGAAAATCAATCATAATGAACTACTGACCTACCCGACTCAATACGACCAAACACTATACGGAACGGTGGAAGAAGCATGGAATATGGGAGCCGCTGCGGTAGGTGCCACAATTTACTTCGGCTCACCGGAAAGTCGCAGACAAATACTAGAAGTATCAGAGGCATTTGCTCATGCACACGAACTAGGAATGGCAACCATCCTCTGGTGTTACCTTCGTAACGGAAGTTTCAAAAAAAACGGAGTAGATTACCACTCGGCAGCAGATTTGACAGGACAGGCCAATCACCTGGGAGCAACGATCCAAGCTGACATCGTAAAACAAAAGCTCCCGACGGTTAACGGGGGATTTATCGAACTTAAATTCGGAAAAACGAATGAAAAAGTTTATACCGAACTTACGTCCTCCCACCCGATAGACCTCTGCCGCTACCAAGTGGCCAACAGCTACATGGGACGCATTGGCCTGATCAACTCCGGGGGCGAATCCAAAGGAGCATCCGATTTAAAAGAAGCTGTCGTAACAGCTGTAATCAACAAACGAGCTGGCGGAATGGGACTTATCAGCGGACGGAAAGCCTTCCAGAAACCGATGAACCAAGGTGTTGAATTACTAAATGCGATTCAAGACGTTTACCTGGATAAAAATATCACGATAGCCTAACAAAAATAGCAACCAATGAGGGAGGGCAAAAACTTTTGATACTCCCTCATTGAATCTATGGTACCTCTTATTATTCTCCACGATATCTCGTCGTACTCTCGCTAGCACATGAACTAAATTTCAAGAAAAAATCAAAAGTAGATCAACTCGCCACACCGTTTAATCTATCGTTGACCTACCTACGAGACATACCGGAATTCCCCTTGAAAATCCCTTTCAATATAGGAGTAAAACACACTACCTTCTGTTTTTTATTCTTATCTTTGTGAAGAAGACATAACCCCGGTTCACTATGGATGAAAGAGTTCTCGATAAACTAAAAATACTCGCTGAATCAGCGAAATATGATGTATCCTGTGCATCTAGCGGGACCTCTCGTTCTCACAAAAAAGGGCAAATCGGGAGCGCTGAAGGATGGGGTATATGCCATAGTTTTGCGGAAGACGGACGCTGTATCTCTCTACTGAAAATCATGCTCACGAATAACTGTATCTACGATTGTGCCTATTGCATCAATCGCAGGAGTAATGACTTACCGAGAGCCACGCTTTCCGTCACGGAACTCGTGAACCTAACAATAGAATTCTATCGCCGGAATTACATCGAGGGACTCTTCCTAAGTTCGGGAGTAGTACGCAATCCTGACTATACGATGGAACGCTTAGTGAAAGTGGTAAAGGACTTGCGGCAAGTGTATCGTTTTAATGGATACATCCATTTGAAAAGTATTCCCGGGGCCAGCCAAGAACTGGTAAACGAGGCTGGCTTATACTCGGATCGTATGAGTGTAAACATCGAAATCCCCAACGAACAAAGCCTGCAACTTCTTGCCCCGGAAAAAGATTTTCAAAGTGTATTCACCCCCATGCGCTATATCCAACAAGGTATGTTACAAAGCGCCGAGGAGCGAAAGAAATACCGCCATGCCCCCCGTTTTGTCCCTGCAGGACAAAGCACGCAGATGATCGTGGGAGCAACTTCCGATTCGGATAAGGACATTCTTCACCTAACCTCTGCACTCTACAAACGCCCAAGCATGAAAAGAGTATATTATTCGGGATTCGTCCCCGTCAACGGATACGACAACCGCCTGCCGGCCTTGAAGCAGCCACCTCTTGTGAGAGAAAACCGATTGTATCAAGCCGATTGGTTACTCCGATTTTACAATTTCAAAGTAGATGAAATCGTGGATGACTCCTATCCTGACCTAGACCTAGAGATCGACCCAAAATTGGCTTGGGCTCTTCGCCACCCGGAAGCATTCCCCGTGGACATCAACCGGGCGGATTACGAAATGTTATTACGTGTCCCTGGGCTTGGAGTGAAGTCTGCCAAGATGATTCTCACGGCCCGCCGCTATTCCCGCTTGGGGACATCACATTTGAAACAGATCGGCGTTGTTCTCAAAAAAGCCCAGTATTTCATCACGTGTAATGAACTACCAACCCGAACCATTAACGAAATAAAACCCGAAAACGTAAGGCGTATTCTAACACAAAGAAAAGTTACCCGCATTGACGATGGACAATTGATCATCCCGTTCGTTTATTAATTGAATTAGTCCGACTTCATGGCACTTGAAATCGTAAATCTAAAATCATAAATCTAAAATTAATATGCTCATATTCCGATACGACAAAACCTTTGAAGGACTGTTAACAGCGATTTTTGACGCTTATAGCATCAAAAGATTTCCCGATATATTGTTAGCTGCAGAAGAAACGCCTCCTTTATTTTATGATGAAATCATCACAGTCGTTACGGATGAGGAAAGAAGTAACCGGGTATGGAAAGGACTTCAAAAAAAACTATCCGCCTCGGCCCTTACCAGTCTTACAACCTGCTGGTTATCCGAACTCCCGGAGATAGACCTCGTACTATTCCGTTACATTCACAAAGCCATCGACGCACCCCGTTCCATCGAACTCAATTTCGGGGATCCCGACGTGCTGGAACTCTCAAAAGTCTGGAAAAAAGTAAACAATGAACGGTTACGGGTCATGCAATTCCTGCGCTTTCAGAAAGCTGCCGACGGCACCTATTTCGCCGCCTTGAAACCGCTATATAACGTAATCTCACTCGTGATTCCCTATCTCCAAGATCGTTTTGCCGATCAAAAATGGCTACTCTACGACCTCAAGCGAGAATACGGTTATTATCACGACCTGTCAGCTATCACCGAAATACACTTTGAACAAAAAGAAGGACATCTTCAAAGCGGATTCCTCGATGAAAGCATCATGGATCAAGACGAAAAACTTTTTCAAAAACTCTGGCAGACCTATTTCAAGGCTATCACTATAAAAGAACGCCTGAATCCTAAACTACATCGTCAAAATCTCCCTGCCCGTTTTTGGAAATACCTACCAGAGAAAAAGGGATAAAAATATCCCTTCTTATCATGTTGTCGGCTGAATCTCATCCCATTCTGCCCCATCACCTGCCCCGATCAACCAATTAAAAGCATAATGCCGTTCCATCACAACACCGCCATCCAAGGACGCCGGAGTCTCCTCGCCTTTTACACGAGCATCCACGCAAGCCCAATCATAACGTAACGTCAGATCAGCCTCGTCCAAAATTTCCTGACGACCCCGAATTTCGCCCAATCCCAACACCGTCCCGTTCTCCTTGTGGTCAAAAAATAAGCGAGCGATATACGGGACATCACAGATCGCCGAAGGATAAGGTAAATCAATGATTCCCAGCGTCCATAATAACACGGCACAGCACTCGTAACGCCACAGGAACTGGATGCAATCATACTGTTCCGGTGAAGGTGTATCAAGATATGCCCTCTCTAACGGAGTAAATTCATCCATGATATGATACCCCTCGTCAACTCGACTCACAAAACCTAAAGCCTCTTCCCGATCCGGGTTTTCCGATAACATCACCTCTGAATACAAAGCCACGGCAAACAAGGCTGCCGCACGACGGGCTATTTCTTCCGGCTTTCTTATCATCGCCTCGCAATCCAATACCTCACAAGGCAAATGTTCCATATAAGGCACTCCCGCCTCTTTCAAACGTACGAGAGAACGTTCCCGACGGGCTTGATCCACGTCTCCCACTTCCGGACGTCCCACCTCTAACAAGTCGGAATTCGCCACGGGTCGGAATGCCTCGTATTCACTCTCACCCTTGACGGAAAAAAGCAACTTTCCTTTACTATCAAAAAGACTCATACTCGGATAAAGCAAAAAGCCATTTATATCATCCGCCACGTCATAAAACGTGTTAATGATGTAACTCGTCCGGTCTCGGTTATCATCCAACTCGAACTCAATTCCCACGATACAATTAAAACATTGTATCTGACGAATCACCTCCTCTTTAATGGCAGTCAAGGGAGTGTCTACCTGTGCAAAATAATTTGCCATACCTTCCGTGTGTTCTGTGACTTGATCTGCGCGACTTCCCGACTCCATCATAGAGCAACGAATCATCGTATCATCCTGCAACAAGATCATCCAGCGATCATCTTCGGGAGTAAACATCTTGGTCACTTCCTGAAAACGCACACGCATCGATTCGGCAACACGACTGAAATCCCCGATTACCGTGTAAAGAGTTAAATTTGCTTTTTCCATATATTCCTTTTTAATTTAGAACAAAGATAAGATAATGAACTCTTTCTTTCACGATTGCTCCGGTAAAATTTCTATCCAATAACCATCCGGATCATTGATAAAATAAAGTCCCATATCCGTGTTTTCGTAGCACACACAATCCATCTGTTTGTGATAAGCCCGGACAGTATCATAGTCTCCGGGAACACGCATACATAGATGAAACTCCCCTTCACCCAAGTCGTAAGGCTCCTCACGATCCCTCAGCCAAGTTAATTCCAACAGGAAACCTGTTTTCTCTTCCCCCATATACACTAAAATAAAAGAACCATCCGGAGCTTCCATCCGACGTACTTCCTTTAATCCCAACGCTTTCTCGTAAAAGCGAATACTCCTATCCAGATCAAGTACATTAAAATTGAAATGATCAAATCTACCCTTTACTTCCATATATTAATATTTGATTTATGATTTTAGATTGAAGAAATTTACCCATTCTAAATTTTAAATTCTAAACTCTTCTCCCCTATAAGTCAATTCCACGAAACGCACGCCCCGACTTTCCGCATACTCTCGAAAAGCATTGGCACGGGCATACCCCTCATCGAAATGCATCGGGACAAACATCCCCACACGAAAACGATCCACGAATTGCTTGGCACCCAACATATACTCCTGTCCTAACCGGGGATCAACGGGAAACATCACAAGATCCACCCGGTCTGTTCTCCGAGCAAGTATCTCCAATTCCGCCAAATAAGCGTTTTCCGCCTCACGAACCTCCTCTTCCGTCGATTCCTCCTTCCAATGCCAGTTATTCAAATCCCCAGCATGAAAGATCAATTTCCCATCCAGCCGTAAAAAGAAAGAAATACCTAAATCCGTTGATCCGAAGGCCTCTACCTCCAACACCCCATCCGCCCAAATCTCGCCTTGTGATAAATAACAAGCATCATTCAATCGAGCCTCCCCATTTTCAAGAATATCTTTTGAAAAAACATATTGAATATCCGTATGCACCTTCTTCCACTCCAGCACCTCCGGGTTAAAGTGATCAGTATGAGAATGAGAGGACAGCACGTATAATTTTCCGGGGCGTTTGAGCAACTCATCGTGTACAACACCCACCAACGGCCGCTGTGCAGAGTCTTTATAATAATCAATGATTACAGCAAAACTCTCTCCCACCAAAGCAAAACAACTATGGTATATATAAATCAATTTCATCCTATTCCCAGTCTTTCAATTATACACGAAATACTTCTGTCACAAGTTATTTCTTCTTAAAGATCAAGTGTTCCATCATCAACACGGCAATCACTCCCATCACGAAACCATTCCCCATGATTGGCTTGAACAAAGAAGGTATCAAATTCAACACCTCCTCCGGGGCAAATGATAATAACAAAGCAACCATCAACGGTAACCCCACAACTACCCCGCTATCAAAATCCGTGATCGCCTTCTCCCTTACCAACATCTGTAAACCGGCGGCTAATTGCGTCGCCATCAAATAGAGCAAAATCGCACCCATCACCACACCCGGTATCGTCACCAACATACCCACAACAGAAGGAAAAAAGGCACACAAAATTAATCCGCCCCCGGCAGGTAACAAGGTATAGCGAGAAGCACACCCTGTGGCAGAAATCACTCCCGGACTCATGGAGTAATCCACCGGGCCAATCACCCCGAACAATCCGGACAAGACGTTCGTCACTCCCACGATCCCGACACCCCGAGTTGTACGCTGATCCATGCGATCGGCCTGCAACATATGTCCAACGGCCTGTATTGAACCAAGTTCGTTCACGATCAAAGCTATATAACAAAATAAGAATGCCAAAATCGTCCCTGCCTCAAAATCCAACGGGAAGTTTAAAACAGTTGCTTGTTCCGGTATTATCCCCGTTCCCGTTGCAGGCAACACCGGAAAACCAAACACCCCGTAATACACCAACACGCCCCCCACAATTCCCCATAACACCGTGGTTGACTTCCATATTCCCCGCAACAATTTATTCCCGATCACCAAAGCCAGTACCATCACCAGCGTGAAAAATAAATTAAACAAGGCATATACCGCATCTCCTAACACCAGTTTCAAGATCACCGGTGTCAGCGTGAACGCAATCAAAATTAAAATAACCGTAACGATACGGGGCGTAAACACGAATTGTAACTTTCCTAACAACCCGCTATATGCCAGCACGGTCAGAACTAGACCGCCCACCATAATACCCGTGTAAACAGCCGGAATCCCCGACGACACAGTGGACAGAATCCCAATCAACAACACTGATGCCGGTCCGATAATCAGCGGCAACCGATGTCCCCACAACACCTGTACAATCATCGCTATCCCCATGATCCCGAACAATTTTTGCAAATAAAATGTCTGTTCTGCTACATCCGTGTAATGAAGTTGTGACACGATAATTCCCATGATCACCACACAAGGAAGGGAGACAATCCACCACTGCAACCCGTACATCAACATGGGTAAAATCCCCGGCTTATCATTCAACTCGTATTTCATATTCTTCGAATTTTAGTACGTAAAAATAGTACTTTACAGATTCCTATTCAAAAAAAACGAGAACATTTAAAATATTATTATTTCTCATTCGTCTACAATAATAGAAAGCCTAACCAATAAATATAAATTTAAAACAAACAAAGCCATGAAACGCTATCAAGAAACAATGCTCAAAGACTTCGAAATATTACTCCCTTACATTCTTCTTTTGGGAGTTCTAGTGTTACTTGCAATATTCGTATATTTATTGCAAGATTTCACGAAGATATATCAAATTTACACGACATACTAAAATAAACATCATGAGGTATTTTAGACAAAACAGCGAGGTATTTCAAGACATAAGACGCAAGTATTTCTACAAAAATCCGTATGTTTGTGAGTAAAGTTTTAACCATTTAAACAACACGACACATGGATGATCAGCAAAAAGAGCAGGAAGTATTTCGCCAAAACCTGAACGAGAAAGGAAATTTCCAGACTCTATTCCAAATATATCTGCTATTTACCCAAAAAAGCACACGCCCCGACGGGAAAGAGGTTCAAAAAGCATTACTATCCAAATTCGAAAAGGTGGATATCGTAGCCAACGTGAAGGATTCCCTCTCCACTTTTGCTATCTGGAAATACATCGTGGAATACAAGGATAATCAACGACTGCCCGCACAAGTATTGATGTCCGACTTCGAAAACTTCGACGGAAACAATGTAGACCTGATGCAACGCAGTCAGCTATGGGATTGCCCGGAAAAAGATAAGATTCTCTCCAATTGCAAATATAAAATCATGCTTTCCGACTTCATGGCTTCCGGTCTTCCTTATAAAGAACGTTGTGCCATGTTAACGGAATGGCTGGAAACTACCCTTGAACTATTTCCGGACTGTGTTGCCGTGTGGACCCCCTCAAGTGGCAAACTGCTAACCCGTGAACAGGTTTTAAACAACCCGTGGGCCGCTCCCGCACGATTCCTTCATTTCGGGATGAACATCCGTTTTTTCAACATACAAAACACGAACGACATGATGGTGGACACGCTCGGACTATACGCTATCGGTTTACCCGACGTCCAGTACCATTTCCATGATCTGGATCCCAACGCTGTGGTTAACCATGCCTACAACGCCGCAGCATACATTTTCGACACGGACGCTTCCATCAAGGACGGGGAAACCATCGACGGGATCTCGGAACAAGGCATTGACCGCAGCATACAATGGAAATGCCAATACGAACGATCCCTCATCCAACCCGACCGGGAAGTCATGGACATCTGTCCCGGACAATATGCGGCAGGTGGAAGGGAATAATCCGAACATCTATCAAAAATACTCGTAAAAGACGACAATAATCAAAAACAAAAAACATATGAAAGTAATAGCAATCAATGGAAGTCCCCACCCACAAGGGAACACTTTCCATGCTTTAAAAACCATTGGTGAGGAATTAAAAAAAGAAAATATAGAGTTTGAAATACTCCAAGTCGGGAGCCAGAATATTCACGGGTGCATGGGATGCAACATGTGTTTCCGGAACAAAAACGAGAAATGCGTAATCACAACCGACTCATTCAACGAACTACTACAAAAGATCAAAGACATTGATGGTATTATCCTAGGTTCACCCGTTCATTTTTCCGGTATCGCCGGAACCATGAAATGCTTTCTCGACCGGGCATTCTACGTTTCCGGGGCTAACGGAAACTGGTTCCGTCACAAGGTTGGTACAGCAATTGTTGCCGTTCGTCGTTCAGGAGGTTCCCACACACTTGACGGCCTGTATCATTATCTCTCGTATTCTGAAATGCTTATTTCCTCATCTAATTACTGGAACATCATCCACGGCTTAAAAGCCGGAGAGGCCATCCAAGATGCAGAAGGGAACCAAATCATGCGAATACTTGGGAAAAACATGGCGTGGCTACTGAAGATGAGAGAGCAAACAAAAGATACACTTACAGCCCCGGAAACAGAAACCAAAATAATAACAAACTTCATCCGGTAAACGAAAACACACCTATCTCTTTCTCAGAGAAATTATACTTTATCATGAAAGAAAATAAATACGACGACGAGATATTCTTCAACCAATATAGTCAAATGTCCCGTTCCGTGGATGGCCTAAAAGGAGCCGGGGAATGGCACGTATTACAAAAAATGCTCCCGGACTTCCAAGGGAAACGAGTATTGGATTTAGGCTGTGGTTTCGGGTGGCATTGCCGATATGCTATTGAACATGGCGCAGTTCACGTCTTGGGAATTGATCTTTCACACAAAATGTTAGAAGAAGCCACCAAACGAAACAACTCTCCTCGCATCGAATACAAATGCATGGCGATCGAAGACTTTGATTACACGCCAGAGAGTTATGACATTGTCATCAGCTCTCTTACCTTTCATTATTTGGAATTATTCCCGGATATTTGCGAAAAGGTACACCGATGCCTCACTCCCAGGGGAACCTTTGTTTTCTCTGTCGAACATCCCGTGTTTACAGCTTACGGTAATCAAGACTGGTACTATGACGACCAAAGAAACATACTCCACTGGCCGGTAGACCGCTATTTCTCGGAAGGAAAACGAGAGGTCAATTTCTTGGGCGAAAACGTGACCAAATTCCACAAAACACTAACTACCTATATAAATGGACTTATCCAAAACGGTTTCGAAATTACCGGATTCGTGGAACCAGAACCGGATAAAACTCTTCTGGATTCCATTCCGGGTATGCGTGACGAACTACGACGTCCCATGATGTTAATCATCGCCGCTATCAAGAAATAATAAACTTAATAACGATACACAACATAATAATGCCTATCTCCCGATCCCGCTATTGATAATATGAACAAACCGATAGCGAGTAAAATAACTACACCAATAAAAAAAACGGAAGAAGCAATGAGCGAAACCGATCCCAAAAGAAATAAAATAGAGACAATAGAGGCTCTCCAGAAATTCCGGATTATAAAATAGTTCATCACAATCTGCACGCCTTGAGCCACCAAGAATCCACAAATTAAATACCCACCCATGTCCACATCAGCCAAGTAAAAAATAATCGCCAAAATGACCGCAACGACATAGGAATAAACACCCACGCTCAAATTATACCCGGATTCATAACAAACCTCACGAATAACTTGAAGATTTAATAGAAGTTGATTTAACAAGACAAAACCATACAGAAAAAAGTTGACAACCGTCCAAAGCCAACCTACCTCATCAGGAAAGCAGAACCACGGTAAGCCATTGTAACCGAAGAAAAAAATAAGTTCCATAACACCGATTGCTGCAAGTCCGAGACTCCCCACAATCCATTTTATCTCCAGAGAATCACGAAACATCCATCGAACCAGCAAAGTAAAACATAACGTCAATAGAATCAATAAAGGCAAATAACTAATCGGTCCCTGTTTAAACAATCCCCATAATCCACTAAAAAAGTCTTCTGCAGATTGTTGTTTCGTTCCCCTAAGCGGCATAATATACTTTTTACTGACATAGGCCTGTTTTCCATCAAACTCCACTTGTGCCCATGTACCCTCCATTTTCAACACGTGGACCGTATCTTTAGAAACTAATTTTCCAATCACGTCAAACTCGGTTCCCGCACCGGAACGAACATGAAGATTACCACGTGAAACCACCCGGTAATCTTGGGCATCCACAACTAATGAAAAAAATATACAGAGTAATAAAAAACAATATTTCATAATGATCCCTCAATTTATTCACTAAACGCCAAGTAAATATTTACAAATATATGAATTTTAACGAAATCTCGTGTTTTACTAACGTAATTTATCACAAACATCAGGAGGGATGCATGAAACAGAATGAATAAAAAAACAGGTTCATGTTTTGAACCTGTCTCAACACAAAAAACACCTAATTCTAATACAGATACAACTTACGAAGTTTCTCCACGTCCACTCCCAACTGCTGCACCAAAAACTTATCCATTCCGCCATAATTCTCGTCTATCGTGGTTAATGCCATTTCGATATACTCCTTCTGCACGGAACTAATATAATACATACATTCTGCCATCTTATTATCCCCGTAAAGAGCTTTCATCGCCTCCATGGTCACACCTGTCAACTCGTTTGTCAGCATATAGTCTTCAATTATCGTTTCCCGCTCAACACCCAAAGCTGCCAAAAACAAGGCTGCCGCAAATCCGGCCCGATCCTTTCCTGCCGTGCAATGAAACATCAACGGGGTCTTGTCCGTCTCCACCAACGTTTCGAAAAAAGATTTATATTCTGCCTGAAAGCTGATAACAAACTCCCGGTTCCCGTCTACCAGATATTGTTTAGCCCCCTCCACATCCCCTCTTCTGATAACATCCGCAACATCAATGGAAGACAAATTTCCAGGTTCGATCGGATAATTAATACAATTCACAGTTGTCGTGGGAACCTTATCCGGTTCTGCCTCTTGTTCGCTACTTGAACGGAAATCGATCACAGTCTTTAAGGGGATCGTTGCCAAATACGCTAAATCATCTTCCGTGAGACTGTTACATTTTCCTGAACGGAACACTAATCCCCACTTCACCCGGCGTCCATCCTTCGTTTTATAACCTCCCAGATCCCGGAAATTAGACTGTCCCACCATCGGCAATTGTCTTAATCCCAAGGCCGTTCTAGCTCCACCGGCCCATTCCAAGCAATAGAGCTGATATTTTCCCGTGTTCAATTCCGTCGTTCCCTTCGTATTTCCTTGTAACAAAGGTTCATCAAAAAGAATAGAATTACTATTTTCCCCGCCATACACTTTCCACTCCCCCTCTTTCAATATCTCGATATTGGTCTTTTTAGACTCTTTATCGGCTTTTATTGTCGCATAAGAACTTATATCCATCCCCGAATACAAACTCGTATCGATTGAATCATCATCCGAACAGGCCACCACTCCAATCAACATGGCAGAAACAAAACACCACTTACTCATTCTTAATAAATACTCTTTCATAATCTTTTTTTCTTTTCATTTGACGCCACAAAGAAAAGCTTGTAATATTACCGAACGATTACATTCTTGTGAAAGAATGATTACAACTATTTATCCACATTCCCTTGTATTATACCCCAGAATAACGTAATTTTACCATATGATCATCAGTGCAAGTAGAAGAACAGACATCCCTTCATTTTACTCAACATGGTTTTTTAACCGTGTTCGGGAGAAATACGTTCTTGTCCCGAATCCCTTCAACCCGAAACAAATCAGCCGGGTCAACCTAACACCGGACGTGGTAGACTGTATTGTATTTTGGACCAAAAATCCGGCTCCGATGCTCGATAAACTTAACAATCTAAAAGATTTCAAATATTACTTTCAATTCACACTTAACGCTTACGGGAAAGAAATTGAAACCAATCTACCCTCTTTCAAGCAAAGAATAGATACCTTCAAACACCTCTCAGAGCTCATTGGTAAAGAGAGGGTTATCTGGCGTTATGACCCGATCTTGACAAACGGAACCTATAACACGGATTTTCACAAAACTACTTTCTTCAAAATTGCTACGCAGCTCAAAGATCACACCGAAAAATGTATGATTAGTTTTATTGACTATTACAAACATATCCGTCCGTCCCTCTCTTCTCAGAATATACACCTGCTTACTCTGGAAGAGATCCGGGAAATGGCATATTCTTTCCGGCAGTCTATCTCCTCGACCTCGATCCAACTGAACACATGTACCCGGAAAGTAGACCTTTCCGCTATGGGAATCCCTGCCGGAATGTGTATTGACCAAGAATTAATAGAAAGACTCACAGGCTACCCGATTTCCGCACAGAAAGATAAAAACCAACGAGACGTTTGTCGCTGTATTGAAAGTATAGACATCGGCACCTACGACACCTGTTTCAATGGCTGCCTCTATTGTTACGCTAACACGGCCGAACACAAACCGCTCCGTAACCTACAAAAGCATACCCCCACCTCCCCGAAACTCATTGGACAGGTAAACGATGACGACATCATAAAAGATCGAGCCATGTACAGCCTCAGGTGTGATCCCACGTTATTCTGACAAAACTAAAGCCACCCTTTCAACTCATCGGGCAACACTGGCATTGCCCCCGTCTGACTACAAACAAAAGCGGAAACCTCCACGGCAAAACGATGAGCCTCAACCATTGATCTCCCTTTCAAAACCGCAGCACAAAATGCTGCCGTGAAAGAATCCCCTGCTCCCACCGTGTCTGCCACCTTCACATGAGGGGTATCCAGAAATGACCGTATATCGCCTGCAAACACGTAACTTCCCTGCACCCCACACGTAAGTATCAACACATCCAGATCAAACCGATCCATCATCTCCCTACACCTCTTTTCTACCGATTCTTCCGACAATTTTAATAAATCAGATAAAATAACCAATTCTTCATCATTCAATTTCAATATATTACACCGGGCCAAAGAATCTTTCAAAACCTCTACCGTGTAAAAATGCTGACGAAGATTTATATCAAAAACTTTATATGCCTCCCCGGACATGGCCTCCAAAAATCGGTTCAACGTTGTACGAGTTACCACATTCCGTTGAGCCAGAGACCCAAAACAAACACAACGAGTCTGACAAGCCAATCGATCAAGTTCCGGAGTATACGGCACGTTATCCCACGCCACGCCCTGTTTTATTTCATAACAAGGAATTCCCTCTCCATCCAGCGTAACTTCAACGATACCCGTCGGGAAAGGCACCCGCTCCACCCAATAGCGTAGCCCCTTCCCGTAAAAATTTTTCAGGACCTCATCTCCCAACACATCTTCCCCCACAGCACTCACCACCCGGCTATCAAAACCGAATTGCGACATATGATAAGCAAAATTAGCAGGAGCCCCGCCAATCCTTTTTCCTTCCGGAAACACATCCCAAAGAACCTCTCCGATTCCCACGATAATATCATTCATCATCACGTGTATTTAGTCATAAAATGCATATACAAAAGAAAACAATTAACATGAAAATCGGTATTTCTCAAAACGATTTTTTGGGGGAAATACCGATTTTCATAATCATTAACCAAAGACTCAACTTTTCTGCTCCGTCATTTTTCAACACTAGGCAATTATCATAATAGGGACTAGAGGAGGTGGCAAAATAAAATAAAAATCCCGGAAATATAGAAACACTCTATAAAACAATAGGCAAACTTAACTCTTTATCTATACCCTTACTTCTGTTGAAAGCGAAACTCATCCACCATATCCAGTAACACAGCCCCGTAACGTTCCACGATCTTTTTCCCAACTCCGGGAACTGCCAGCAATTCCTTTGAATTCGTGGGCAGCGTGTTACTGATTCCCAACAAAGCTTTCTGCTGTAATACAGTGTACACGGGCAATTTCAATCGTTCAGCCTCTTTGTTCCTCCAAGTACGAAGAGTTTCATATAACTTCGAATGTAATATATCAGGAGAAATCTCCACTTTTTCCGCTCCGGCACGTTTCGCCTTAATCTTCACCTTCGGGGCATCAATTAACGCCTTCGCCTTCGCTCGTAAATAATCTTTTACAGAAAAACCGTTCCCGATCACTTTCAACGTTTCAAGTTTCAAGTTCACCTCTCCCCGAAAACGTTCCATATTTTGTTCCACCAACTTCCTCACCTCCTTGTTATCAATCTCCGGAATAGCCTCTTCCAAAAATTTTCCAAAAATAGACATCGTATGTTCCCGGAAATATTCCGCCCCCTTCTTCACTCGGTCCGCGATCACCGGGTCCGCCTCGTAATTCCCTTCTTCCTGCATCAACCGTTCCAACTGGTTCTGAAACCGTTCGGCCACCGCCAACAATTCCTCTGCGCACTTGGCTCCCGCCACCCGGTAACGTTCCACCCAATCGGGATACAACCGACGCAACTGCTCATCCAACACCCGGTACAAATAATGTAACCTCCACCGGATCGTCTCGTAATCGAATTGTTCCAGCAACAACTCCCTGAAATAAGACTGCCGGGCCTGTTGCAATTCCTCTTTATTCGGCTCCTTCTGTTCCGCCTCCCGCACGAATTCATCTATTGCCCCGTCACTCACCAGTGAACGCACGGTTACCGGGGAACTCAACACAAGTCCCTCAAAGGTCTTGCAACGGCTCAACGCCACGTACACCTGCCCGTGAGCAAATGCTGCATTGGCATCCACGATCGCCCGTTCAAACGTCAACCCTTGGCTTTTATGAATCGTAATCGCCCACGCCGTTTTCAACGGATACTGCTTAAACGTTCCCTCCACCGTCTCCGTGATCTCCCGCGTCTCCTCGTCCAGCGTGTATCTCGTGTTCGTCCATTCCTCCGGGGTCACCTGAATCTTCAGACCATCCTCTTTTCCTACCACCTCGATGGAACGGTCATTAATAGCCGTGATTTTACCGATTTTCCCGTTGTAGTAACGCTTTTCCGGTGATGAATCATTTTTCACGAACATCACCTGCGCCCCTTGTTTCAGCACCAACGTCTCCTCCGTGGGATAAGAATAAGTGGGGAAATTATCCTTCACTTCTGCCTTGAACGAATAAGCCCTAGTGGATAATTCTGCCATTTTCACGTCGTTAATCCTTTGTGCTTGGTGATTATGTGTTGTCAACGTGATATACCCCTCGTCATCCGAAGGCTTGAAATCCGGTACATACCTCCGGTTCAACATCTCCAACACCACGGCATCCACCCGGTTCTCTCGCACTCGATTTAGCAGGTCCAAGAACTCCCGGTCTTGTTGCCTGTAAACGTGTTTCAACTCGATTGCCACGTAACGGGTTGCCGCCAGAGCCTTACTATGAAAAAAGAACACCGAGGCGTAATGCTGTTTCAATAACGCCCATTCGTCCTCCTTCACCACGGGAACCAACTGTTGCAAATCACCGATCAACAACAACTGAACCCCTCCGAAAGGCTCGTTCTTGGAACGATAACGACGCAGCATATCATCCACCGCATCCAGCAAATCTGCCCGTACCATACTGATCTCGTCAATCACCAGCAAATCAATCGTCTTGATAATATTGATCTTTTCCCGGTTGAACTTGTGCGTGTATTGCAATTTTTCACCTCGCTCCACCGTATCCGAACTTCCCGGCACGTATGGCCCGAACGGCAACTGGAAGAAAGAGTGGATCGTCACCCCACCCGCGTTAATTGCCGCCACTCCCGTGGGAGCAACCACAATCATCCTTTTGGGTGATCTCCGTTTCAATTCTCGCAGAAACGTAGTTTTTCCCGTTCCCGCTTTTCCTGTAAGAAACACGTTCACTCCCGTATATTCCAAAAAGTCATACGCCAATTCCAATTGAGGATTACTTTCCATGAATCAAGATTTTACACGAATTATCATTCTATTCGGCCTTCACAGACACGCAACTCGCACAAAGGTATGAAAATAATCTATTCGTATCACGGCAATTATACACAATCACGTACACCTCTTGATATTTTCGATTATTTTTTAGGATTATTCTTACAGATTCATATATTTGTAGAAATTACATACAATACCATTTATGAGATTTCAAAACTTCATCATGGGCATTCCGTATCAGGTTCGTGCCTAATTTAATCCCGGAAAAATTCCTCCGGACTTTTTTTAAACTTTCCTCCTAACCGGAAAGTATCAAGGTATTGTTTTCTCACTTTTAATATTGATATAAAATTACCATGAATAACTGGAAAAAGGTATTCGCAATTATATGGACAGGACAGTTTTTCTCCATACTGACCAGTTCTCTCGTCAATTTTGCCATCATTTTATGGCTAACCTTTGAAACTAAATCGGCAGAAACTTTGGCTTTCGCCACGATTGCCGCCATGTTACCGCAAGGCATCTTAGGTATGTTTTCCGGAGTATTTATCGACCGGTGGAGCAGGAAGAAAATCATGATCCTGTCTGACAGTTTCATTGCTTTCTGCACACTTATTCTAGCCTTTTTATTTTATTCCGAACAAGCGGAAGTTTGGCAAATCTATCTATTGTTGGCACTACGATCGATAGGTTCGGCTTTCCATGCTCCTTCAATGCAAGCATCTATCCCGTTACTCGCTCCAGAATCTCAATTATTACGGATCGCTGGGATCAACCAGATGATCAATTCTGCCTGTAATATAGCCGGACCAGCTTTAGGCGCCCTAGCCATTACCACGCTGGCCATGCCTGTCGTGCTTATGCTCGACGTGATCGGAGCCATACTCGCCTGTACCTCGTTAACTTTCGTCAAAATACCGAACCCACCACCCGGTAAACACGCGGGAGAAAACAACGTCCTTCAAGACCTAAAAGAAGCTCAACGGGAGGTAGTCAGCCACCGGGGAATGCCATTATTGTTAATCCTCTCGATCATAGCCACATTTTTTATCATGCCAGTCAGCGTACTTTTCCCTTTAATAACCCTCAATCACTTTTCGGGAGATGCTTTTCAAATGAGCCTAATTGAAGCCATTTGGGGTGTAGGAGCCCTATTGGGAGGAGTTGCTTTAAGTATCAGGCAGTACAAAATCAATAAAATCACATTGATCAACCTAACGTACATTCTCCTGGGAACCGGATTCACTGCTTCTGGTCTACTCTCACCCAATGCTTTCGTCTGGTTCGTCGTGTTTACCGCATTCGAAGGCATTATCGGATCAATATACTTTGCTTCTTTCACGGCCATTATTCAAACGAAAATCAACCCGTCTATCCTCGGCCGAGTATTTTCCATATACATGAGCCTAAATATGCTTCCCGCCATGTTTGGATTGATGAGTACCGGATTCCTTGCCGATCACGTGGGGATCACAAACACTTTCGTTATTGGTGGTTTTGTGGTACTCACAATCGGAGTTGTGTCATTCTGTATCCCGTCATTGTTACAAGTTGGGAAGCTAACAATTGGCAAGAATACCAGAAATATCTAAAAACAAAAAACTATCGGTATACAAGTCTATAATCAACAAACTTGTATACCGACAATTCTCTACTCTATGTAATTACGAATCAATAATTAATTATTTGTTAACAAATACTTTATACACATTCAATCCGTTGGGTAAGAACTCCACTAAAGTATTACAATATTATAATCTCTCATTTACGCCTTCTTCTCCAAACCCATACGCCCCCCATAACAATGCCTAGAGGCAAAATGAACAAAGCGAACCACTTTAAAACAATTAAACCTGTTTCTCCTATTTTAATGGCATTATCCACAGGCGCAGGACGACTCACATCTACAGGAAACACGCCATCTCCCAACACCCTAAAACTTTCCATGATTAAAGAATAATTATTAGAGTTAACATCATTTCTCGTGCGAGTTAATTCCCCGTTACTGATGCAATCAGCACATCCAACAACTAAAATATACTGTTTTTTACTCCCGACCTCTCGATCAAGCATAACCATTAAAGGATAACTTTTCTCTTGTTCTCGCGGTCCCAAAGTAGCTACCTGATTAACAAAATCTATCGTTTCCTGTTCATTCCAACAGCCTTTAGCAGATGTTTCCAAAATAGGTGTTATCCGAAAATCGGATTGCCCATTACAATTTATAGCAACAGCTCTTGGCATCGTGATACATTTCCCACTAGCTTTATTAGAAAAAAATTCTGGAGAAAAATGAATTGCCTCGGAAGTAATTTCTCCTAAAATCAAATCTTGCTGATGCTGTTTATGATTTTGCACCAAAATTCCAGGCTCAAAATAAACACCTAATGAACGTGTAACAGGATTCAACAATTCCTGCCTAGTGGCTGTTGCCAAAATAAATAAATTCCCTCCTTTATCAACGTATCGTTGCAAATACTCTTGTTCGTCATCTGTCAACGGCTTTTTCAAGTCAGCAATTACCAAAACATGAATATCTCCGGGTATCGTATCTCTTAAATCAACCTCCTCGACATCAAACCCTATATTTACCAAAGAATACCGGAAACCAATATTTGCGGCAAAAGCCGAATAATCCCATTCGCCAACCTGCCGAATACTACGTTCATCATGACCTGTCAAAAATCCAACTTTAGGAGGAACAATCGTTAATCTCTTCAAAGCTGCAGCTATTTCCCTCTCGCCAGGATTAGCTTGTCCATCATTATAAATTCGCAAAAATGTCTTACGACCATTTTCCCGTTCCAACAAACGTACAAAACGATTACCTTCCGAAGTCAAATCAATTTTCTCCCGAATCTCTTCAGGAGAAAGGAATTTATCAAAATCCAAATCCTCTACTCGTGCCAATTCTCGTGCCCGTTCCTCCATGCTCAAATTCGGATACAACTTATCCAGTATCGGATTATCTGTTTGATCATAATAATAGACATAACGCATCTGAATTTCTGGCTTAAAACGAGTAAACTGCCGAAAACCACGAACATCATACACACGATTAGCGGGTAACCCTTGCCAACGATGATCATCCAACAAGTTTACATAGGTTGTAATTGTTAAACCCCCGTCTAATGCTTTCATAACCTCTTGACTTCCCTTACTAAGCGTCCTCGACTTATCTTGAGTGACATCACAATACCACATGCAAGCAGGACGAGTACAAACATATTCCAATAAAAGAACAAACGTCAGAATACCAATACACGTTACAATACAACGAGACTTTGAAATCACTTTTCGTTCAGAATGCAATTTCAATACAGATAAAGACAGAAACAACCCAATAACAATAAAGAAATAAAATAAATCTTCACTACAGATCAACCCATCGATCATTTGATTAGCTTTTCCTGAAATTGAAAACCAATACGTGATCTCTTGCACAACCTCGATATTTCCACCTAAAGACGGCAAATAATTCAGAATCGCCAACACAGCTAAAGTCCCCAATGCCGCAACAACTTGATAAGAAGTAATAGATGACATGTACAGTCCAATAGCCGCATAAGTACAAACGATCAAGTATAAACCGACAAGTCCCGAAAACGGTAACCAAAAATCTACATTTTCAATAATACATAATCCGAGAAATACATAAATCAATAAAATACAAATCAGTATTAGATTATAAATCAACAGAGAAATATATTTCCCTAAAATAATCGAACTATTACTAACCGGAGAAGAATACAACAATTTAATCGAACCACTACTCCTTTCCCGGCTCATTAACCCCATTGTCAATAACGGAACATACAGGAACAAAGAACCTTGCAACGAAGAAAATAAACCCCTTATACCGGAATAACAATTTGCCGTCACTCGATATAAACCAACACCCATAACACTATCCCGAACTTCCATAGCCATACTTCCCGTAAATTCAATTCCGGTCTGTACTGCAAATATAAACAATACAAGCCAAGCTATCGGGGAACAGAACATATTCCTCAATTCATTTTTTGCTATTTGGAAAATCATGCTTTCTAGTTTAATTTTTTATTTGACAACTGTGCAAAAACAGAATCCAAAGATTCTCGCTCCAAAGTAATCTCCCTCAAATGCCATTCTTGCAATACACTTTCCCGAACCACCTGTTCCAAAATATCTTGCGAACCGGAAAAAAACACTCGACAACAATTCTCCGTCAGCATTTCCACCTGCTCTATACCCGGAATCTTTTCCAACACTTCTCGATTAGGCAAATTACCCATCGTCACGACAAAAGAATCAGGTCGTGCATAATTATTAAACTCTTCTATCGTTCCTGAAAAAACCACCTCGCCATGTTCAATCATCCTGATCTCATTACAAGCCGCCTGTACTTCCGGCAAAATATGCGTGGAAAGCAAAACAGAACGTTCGCATGCAATTTCTTTAATCAAATGTCGAATTTCAATAATTTGATTCGGGTCCAATCCATTAGTCGGTTCATCCAACACCACCAATGCCGGTTGATGGATAATCGCTTGAGCAATCCCCACTCTCTGTTGGTATCCCCCCGAAAGATGACGAAGCACTCGCTTACTAAAATGTGCGATTCCACACTTTTCTTTTACCCGTTCCACCGCATCGTGAACATCTTTCTTGGCTATTCCTCTCAATCTCGCACAAAATCCCAAATATTCATCCACATTCTGATCAGTATACAAAGGAGGTGTTTGAGGCAAAAATCCTATATACTTTTTTGCTTCGATAGGATTTTCCGCAAGATCCACGCCATTAATAAAAACTTTTCCACGGGTTGGACTCAACACCCCACAAATAATATTCATTGTTGTCGATTTGCCCGCCCCATTTGAACCCAACAATCCCCAAACACCTCGCTTTCCAATCTCCAAATTAATATCTTCCACCGCCCATTGTTGACTATATCGATGGTACAAATGCTCTATTTTCAATATGCTTTCGCTCATACCTTTACAATTCTATTCATTTTGCCATTAAAAAGTCCAGTCGGCACCTCTTTGCTTTTTATAACACACATCCACTATATTACCGAAATCATTCTCACTCTTATAAATCAATCTCGTTTTCAGAGCGTTCACGGCATCCCGACTAAAATCAATCACGCAGAAAGAACCGTTAGCCAAGCCTATACCAACACATTCATTGCCAAAACTTTCTGTATCTATTGCAGAAATATTAGCTTCAAACGTATAATAATCCGTTTGCAAAACACCAGATTTCCAATCGAAAAGAGTCAACCGATTACCATTAGCTATTATAAAATAAGGAGTATTTCTTGCGTACAACGTACGGAACAAACATGAAGATGGATCCTCGATACAATTTTCAAGCCCTTTCACTTCCTGTTGTTCAACGCTACTAGCAACTGCCATCGGTCCAAACAGCATAAAAGAACTCAAAGTAAAGCGATATAAATAATATACATTTTCCGGGGAACGCATCAAAGCCTGATACCCCTGCTCGATACTTCCATTTCCATACCAAGCCCCGATATGCAGCACTTCCATATCTCCCGTATTATCCAAACGAGCCATCCCGGGTGTTTTATACAAATTCTCACTAACATTAATCGGCATCACCTTCCCCGCCTCGGTCATATTATAATCACTGATTGCCAAAAAACGATGCTGATCATAATCATACAACACGGTGAACATCATCTGCTTCACACGATTATTCAACAATCCTTTCCCATTCAATTTTTTACCTTCATAATCCATCGGGATATCTAAATAAAAACCGGAATTAAACAACGCGGGAATAGTTTTCTTCCGGGTATAAATCGAACCATCTTGCGACACTGCCAACGAAATATTTTTCATTTCCATAATCTCGATAGGACGAAAATCTCCCGGAAAAACTTGATTATAAAACGCCTCTTTCAATGCGATATCTTTCTTGAAACTCTGACCGGATACATCTACACAGTCTTCCGGATCACGTTGAATCACCCACAAAGCACTTAAAGCATTCTGATTTGCACAAAAATGCTCAACCACACGCAAAGGACTTTTCCCCAATTCCACGTCCGGATTCATTTTTTTCCAAACATCCGGAAATTCTTCGTAAGTATATGCCGTTACCCCGCTAACAGGATCCCGATCTGTATATTCACGCACGAATGAAAGACTCGATTTTCCTTCTTTCTCTGACAATATAACCCAACCGTTCTGCCCGTATTCAGCGGTAATTTCTAAATTCGTTTTCCCAAAATAGGAAACACCACTTGTACGATCAGTAACTTTCAAATAAAGCACATCCGAAACCAATGTATCGAAAACGTATTTCAAATTTCGATCAGTAGAAATAACTTTCTCCAAAAACGACCATTCGTAAGCCAAATGATCTTCCACGCTATCCATTGCAAAACGGAAAATCGGACTAATCTCCAACTCCGTCTCAATCGGTACACTATAAAACGATTGATTAAAATCCACCGTTATACCGTTCATCGTCCGATAATCATAATTACCTTCATCTCCATAGCAACCTGTCAGCAACAATCCGACCACGATCACCCATAATATATTTATCATTTTCATAAGATTCCAAATAAAACAATTAATAAATAGGAATTTCCATAGGATCACCATTCGCTTCCGTTATACCATTCAAAGCAATATACGCCTTAAATTCCAACGCGTATTTTCTCAAGGTAACCGGATCAACTCCCGACAAATCATTAACTTTCGTACATAATATGAACTGTTCATATTTCAAGGGAGAATAAGTCCCTAAATAACGCTCCATCTCATCATCCCACCACAACGGTTTAGTCGGTACATTATTAAATACAATACAGGCATACCTGTAAGCCTCCATCCCCGGCATAAAATAATCGTTAGTCACGATAGCCAAAGTCAACACGACAGGAGCACTCAATGCATCGTTTTTCACCAGAACAAAAGAGAATGTATCAACCACCTGTTCCGGCCTAAATAAAGGATTCTCCGGTAATCTATAATTTCCCGGTAAAGCCGATGTCAATGAATCGACAACCTCGATCCGATAACTTTGCGCTTTTTTCAAAAGATCGCCTTTCAATTGAAGTTCAAGCTTCACTTCCAATTCGTCATTCTCCGGATAATGAGAAAAAGAAAATCTCAAACTATCACTATCAGCCATCGTCCATTGGAGAAAATGTCCCGAGTTATAATCCATCAACTCATCATTCTTACAACTTCCCAAGGTGGCTAACAAAAAGAAGAATAATATATATTTACTCATGATCTTACATTGTTAAATTAATAAATTAATTCTATTTTAGGAATCGGGAGAACAAACTCTGTTTTATTATTACTTGAAAGTTCTCGATTCAAGCGTTTAAATTGATAAAACACCTGTCCTTCTCCATAAAAATCTTTACGCATATCCGCCAACAACGCCTTCTCAAAATCATCAACTGAACGAATATCCAATTTTCCTCCCGCAATACCTCTTTTCATACGAACCTCATCCAATTTCTGCACTCCTCCTTCCGTATCTCCATTCTTATACAAATATTCGCTGACGATATAATACATCTCACTTAACCGAACTACCGGCAAAAGATCACTGCCATAAGTATCTCCATTATCCTCATCGTATTTCACAGAAATACTATAATACCAATCGACCGTTCGGAACAAATCTTTTCTCCAATCTTCAGCATCCATATCTGTTAAATAAGAACACAAATACAAACCTCCCGTTCCTTTTTGCCAATTAGCATATTCTTCAGACACTTTGGCCTTGGAAAAACCACAAATCACCCCATCGTATAACTTCGGATTCACCCCATAATCACCGGGAGAAGTAAAAGAAAAACAATTATAGGTCTTTCCATTTTCTTCATATGTGGCTTCAATAACTTCTTGAGCTTGTTCCCACGCAAACGCTTGTTGCCCATCATACATATACGCCCGAGCTAAAATAGCCGTTACCGCCCAATAATTCATCCGGTAACCACGGTACATATAAAAGATATCTTGTGGAATATTGTCATCCACAACACCTCGTCCACCTTCTATCCGATAATAAGTTTTACTCCATATCCTATTTTCCGGTATAATATCCACCTCTGACAATAATTTTTTAGCCTGTTTTAAATCACGGATAATTTTATTCATACAATCTTTCACACTTTCCCTATCACCGAATAACGTACCGTAATCCTCCATATAAGGAATATACTTTTTCTGATCAGCCACAACTGGTGCCGGAGCAAAAAGACGCAACAAATCCAAATGAATAAAAGCCCGCAAAGCCAAAGCTTCACCATAAATCATATTCAACTCCATATCCTTGCCTGAAAACAATATCGCATCGGCATGAGCTATATGGGAAATCAAATTATTACAATTTGCAATCGCATTATAAGCCTGTTCCCACAAGGACGACAAAATTGCTTCAACTTTATCATTATCATACATCGACCAAGCCATATAATAATAAGCATGATCAGAAGGTATATAATTCAAATGATAAGTCTGTCCCAACACCTCATTCATTCCCCATGTCAATTCTCGCCCGTATAACGCAAAATCCGCCAAATCCTTATATATTCCGTTCAACGCATTCCTATAACCATCTCCATCAGTGAACAATGTCTCTTCATTCACTTGATCGTCCGGAGAAACATTCAACCAATCACTACAAGCAGCCAAACTCAATAAGAGGCCTATCATGATAAATTTTCCAACTATTCTCATAACAACAAATATTATAAACTAACACTAATAGAGAAATTAATATTTCTTGCATAGGGATAACTCAATCCTCGTTCAGCTTTAACAGAAGACAAACGAAACAAATCATTTGCTCCCACTTCAAAACGTAAAACCCCTAACCCCCATTTTTTCACCATCTCCGATTTGAAATCATAACCTAATGTCAATGAATTCAATGATAACACATTATAATCTTGTACAAAACGCTCCGTTGGATTCGTTTTTAAAGAATAGCGTGCGCTCGCTTGCAAAGCTTTAAATTTAGCGTGGTCGCCCGGCTTTTGCCAACGTTCAGTCAACACCCGCTTATCAGCATTGTAATTATAAACATCTACATTTTCCACTTTTTCTGCCAATGTACTATTATAACGTTGCCCACCAAATTCATATAAAAAAGTAGCATACAAAGAAAAACCTTTGAAGTTTACATTAAACCCTAATGTACCTTGGGCTTTGGGTTCTTTGTTACCCACAATCACTTGTTCATTTGTATTCCACACCGTTGTAATACCCCCTTTTTTCGTCAATAATAATTCTTCCCCTGTCGCGGGATCAATACCTAAAGAACGCATAGCATAAATAGAAGTTAATGACCCTCCTTCAACATATTGCGTAAAAGGCTCCAAACTGGTACTATTATACATGTTTTCCCGGAAATACTCATTTACCCGCTCGTTATAAGCCTTCAAACTCTCGGCAACTTTCAATATCTCATTCTTATTATGGGCTAAATTGGCGAACACGTTCACCATCCAATCCCGACTCTGGTAAACCCTTCCACGCAAATTAATCTCAACTCCTTTATTCACCACCTCTCCAACATTATCCACGTACGTCCGGAAACCAGAAGATGCGGGAATCGTTACATCATTAATTAAATCCACCGTTTTATCCTTATACCACGAAGCAGAAAGCTGTAAAGCCCCTTTCCATAATTCCAAATCCGCCCCTATATTCAACTTACGAGTTTTCTCCCATCCCAAGGACATATTTCCCAAGGCCATCAAAGTAGCCCCGTAACCAGTTTTATACCACTCATCATTTTGTATCTGATAAATTGTTTGAGCAGAATAAGGTGCAAAATTCACTTTTCCGGTTACCCCGTAAGACCCCTTCAGTCTAAACGTATTTACCCATCCCGTTTGCTGCATAAAAGCAAAATTGTGAAAATTGATTCCTACTCCTCCAGACCAAAAAGGAGCAAACTTCCGATCACTACCGAACTCAGACGAACCGTCCGAACGGAAAGCAACATCTAATAACCAAATATTCCTATAAGAATAATTCAGCGTACCAACCACCCCGAACAAACGGGTTTTATTCTGATTAGCAGTAGGTTTAGTAACAATTTCTTGCGCATAATTCGGTGAATGCAAAATACCCGAAGGAAATCCCCGGTAAAAAGCATTCAAAGACTCCGTGTTGGAAGTGCAGATATTAAAACCTACATTCAAATTAATATTATGCTCATTCAAAAAATAATTATATGCTGCAAATACATTAGCATTCCATGATAATTCATCTCCTGATGTCGTGTGTAACTCCCCGGAAGAAACATTACTATTAGACAATGGTCGAGTATTATGTCTGGATTTCGGATCCACGAACTTCTCATGTTCCGAACCGGTTTTAATAACACTAACCTGTCCTTTCAATTGTAAATGAGGCGTTACATACCAGTTCACATTCAAATTATCCACGAACTCCTCTTGCTCCGTCTTGTCAAAACTTTTCAATCCAGCTTCATACAACGGATTAACTGTCGTATTCCCGGTATTGTCGTGCCAAGTAGTTGTTTCCCATAACCATTGACCATATTCATCTTTCATCTCATCATAAGGTAACTTTTTAGTATAATCAGAAAAAATTCCATAAGGTGATTCTTTCGATTTTACCGATGTATAAGAAAAATAATTACGGATTTGAAAATCTCCGATTCGATAATCTACAGAAAGGCCTACACCAGCCCGATCACGAAACGACCCCTTCATAACACCGTCATTATTATTGTAATTCAATTCGACCCCGAAACGCAAATTCTCCGTACCACTTTCCAAATAAAGACTGTGTTGATGATTAAAAGCCGTTCGTAACGGTTGAGACAACCAATCGGTGTCCACTCCACGCAATACATTTGACAACTTAGCATGATATTCCCGGTTCAACAAATCCTGTCCGAAAGCATTCGATCCCTGATACACACCACTTGCCACCTCTGCTTCCAATTTTTCCCGGGCATTCATCAAGTTGTAATCACTAAGATCAGGCATCATAACAGTTCCCGTCATATTATAGGTAATCATAATTTTATTAGGCTTCGGGGCAATCGTTGTGATAACCACCACGCCATTAGCAGCCCGCGAACCGTACATAGCCGTTGCCGCGGCATCTTTCAAAATAGTAACATTCTCTATCCTGTTCGGGTCAAAATCATACAATTTCCGGGCGCTAATCTCAAAACCATCCATAATAAAAAGCGGAAGATTAGGATTATTCTCTAATTGTGATTTACTCAATTGATCCTTATCCAATTCTTTTATTCCCACACCCGAACGTCCCCGGATATACATCTCCGGAATCGCGTTGGGGTCTGATCCCCATTGATTATTCTCTTGAATCCGAAAAGAAGGATCGAAAGTTTGTAAAGCCGCAATCACGTTACTTTTCGACACTTTCAACAAATCTTCACGTTTAATGCTCACCGAATTACCTGTAAAACTTGATTTACTGATATTACCATACCCGGTAATTACAACATCTTCCAAATTCTCCATCAAATCCTCTAAAACCACCTCTAATTCCTTGTGCTTTTTTACACTTACCTCTTTTTCCTTCTTACCGATAAAAGAAAATACTAAATATTCGGTCTCCGGCATTATTTCCATCTCAAAACGCCCATCCACATCAGTAGCCACCCCCATGTGGGTATTTTTCAAAACTACAGTCGCACCCACCAAGGGGTCACCCTGTTGATCCCTTACGACTCCTCGTACAAGTCGTTTCTTCACATTCTCTCCTGGGGAAACCTTCTCGTTCTGAAGATAAATCAAGATAACATCATCTTGAAACGTGTACCCTAATCCTTTTTCTTTCAAGCATCTATCCAAAACCTTGTCCAACCGCTCGTTTTCTGCCGTCACACTAACCCGTCCCTTCTGTTCCAAAATATCGGCACTGTACACGAAATTTTTTCCTGTAACCTCTGTCAATTTATTAAAAAATTCAATCAATGTCACGTTACTCAGCTGCAACGTCACGTTAGGATTGTCTGCTATCACGGATTGTGCCCTCAGGTTTCCAATTAATAATCCGGACCACATGACAAGCAACAGGCAAGTTTTTTTAAAGATACTTTTCTTTGCTTGGCATCTCAATTGTTCTTTTTTTTTCATAATTTTATGGTGTTAAATTTTCAATAGAAATCTGTTTGCACCAGATTTCGAGTATAGAGGGAAATAACCAGTTTCCCTCTGTTTTTTATTATAGCACAACAGGACTATTTCCATGAAAACACGATCTCCCGTCCTTCCACCTCGTATTTTACATGTGCAACTAATCCTATCATTTCTAATACTGTATTTATATTATCATACCGTCTGAAATTCCCCGTGAAATGTCGTAAACCAATAGATTCATCCTCCAATTCAATCTGGACATTATACCATCGTTCCAAATCCTTGAAAACTTCCTTCAACATACAATTGTCATACACCCAACATTGATTTTTCCATCCGATATAATTTTCCGAACGTACAGGAACAATGACAACAGAGGTATCCGATAAACGCAATTGTTCCCCAGGTCTTAAAAGACAATCTTGCCCCAAACAATGGATGCTAACACGCCCCGACTCCAACGTTGTATACTCTTGGTCTGCAGGATAAGAACGCACATTAAATGAAGTTCCCAACACACGAATATTTTGACGGGAAGTTTGCACGTAAAAAGGACGCAATGAATCCCGGCTCACTTGAAAATAAGCCTCACCTTTCAGCATCACCCGACGTTCTTTTCTCACGAAACTTACCGGGTAACGCAATTCTGAACAAGCATTCAACCAGACCCGGGTTCCATCAGATAATTCTAAATGATAAAAACCCCCAACCGGTGTTTGCAACACATTATACTCTTCTTTCATTCCGACATTTCCCGAGTATTTCAAACCTTCCAACGAATCATTTCGAATAATCCCGGTAACAGACAAGGGCAATTGTCTTACCGCTGCATGCAAATCCACAACCTCTCCATCAGATAAAATCAATTGAGCCTTGTTACTTCCGGGAGTAATCGCAGCAACTTCCGTGGATCCACGCAATCTTCCTCCTATCATCCCGATTTGAAACAGCCCCCCTAAAATAATTAAAATAGAAGCCGCAACCGTACCAATCACCCATAAACGACGGGTACCATGCAAAGCCCTATTTAACCTCCTCTTTCCTAAAATGATCTCTTCCCGATTTTCTTTATACTGAGACATCCGAACAAACGCCATCTCTCGCAACAACTCTAAATGTTCCGGTTCATCCATCCAATGCGACACCTCCTCCTCGGTCAAATCTTCACGATGATGCAAAATGCGAAGGGCAAATTCATAATCTTCTGGTGTATACTCTATCATCTATTATCGTTTTTACACAATACAACGACCCATAGAAAACAGGTGACAACAAAAAACAACTTTTTTCCAAAAAACTCTTTTTTATTTCAAACGACGCTTCACCAGCACGAAAAGCAAAATAATATCTCCCCGTAATTCTTGACGGAAAAACTTCATTGCCCTCAACAAATGAGTTTTCACCGTATTTTCCGAGATTTGCATTTCTTGCGCCGTCTCCCGGTATAATTTCCCCTCAATACAACATTTAAATACAACTTCTTTCTGCTTTTCCGGCAACTTTTCAAAAAGCCGCCGTACACGCTCTAAGCGAGATTCCAACTCTTCCGTATCTTGCCCTGCCAATTCGTAAGTTTCAATCACATCCCGCTCATTCGTGGCAATAACTTTCAAATGTTTCAAATAATTGAAAGCATAATTACGGGCTATCCGGAAAAGATAAGATTTCACAGACAATGATGGATCTATCTGCCTCCTGTTTTGCCATAAATTCAAAAACAGATCATGCACCAGATCCTTAGCAACCTCTTTATCATTTACAAAACTGTACACAAAATACGTCAGTTCACCATAATAAAGTTCAAATAATGTATCAAACCCCTTTCGATCCAAGCCTACCTTTTCCATCATTTTTCTCATTGAAAGGCGAAAATAAATATTTTCCCGAAGATTCACAAAAAACGCCATGCATATTTATCTTACAAACGGCCATAGTAAAGAAACAATAATCCTATTTTCCCGAATCATGTAAAAACAAGAAAGCCACCCCGAAAAAGGTGGCTTTCAATATATCTAATCATTCGATAGATTACTTTCCGGCACGAGCTTTATACTCTTTCAAACCGTCTTGTAAGAATTTCACGAAAGCATCCCGATCTTTATTATAACCTCTGGCGGGTTGTAATACGTGCGGTTTCAATACTTTCTCGTTACCTTTATGGCTATCTAACAAAATATAGTTCGGTTGAGCGTTTGACTCGAATTGTTTGATCTGGAAGTCTGTATTCTTCTTTCCAAGCGTGTTTTTCTTCTTTCCGTCATACTCTGACACGTATACCTCTTCTGCTGGTAATTTGGTCTTATCGTCCACGTAAAGAGCCACAATGATATAATCATTCTTCAACATTTCAAGCACACGAGGATCAGACCAAACGCTTTGTTCCATCTCACGACAATTCACACAACCGTGACCGGTGAAATCAATGAACAAAGGTTTATCTTGAGCTTGTGCGGCTTTCAATGCCTGATCGTAATCGAAATAACCATCCAACCCGTGGGGCAAGTGCAAGAAATCAGAGTATTTTACAGGTTCGTTGGATGCGGCATTAGCGGCACCTTGTGTTCCACCTACCTGCACGCCACTCTTCATGATCTCTTTCGCATTGTCACGCACAATACGGTTAATATCGAAGTCAATCGTTTCTTGTGGCGGGAAATATCCGGCCAAAGCTTTCAACGGAGCCCCGAACATACCCGGAATCAAATAGATCACGAATGACATGGTAATAATGATCATGATCAAACGAGGTACTCCGATATATGGTAAATCGCTATCGTGAGCGAATTTGATTTTACCCATCAAGTACAATGCTTGTAATGTGAATACGGCTACCCAGATAGCGATATAAACCTCACGGTCTAACAAACCCCAATGGTAAGTCTGGTCTGCTACCATCAAGAACTTGAATCCAAGAGCAACCTCCACGAATCCTAATACAACTTTCACCGCATTTAACCAACCTCCTGATTTCGGTAGATTGCTTAACTTTGAAGGGAAGAAAGAGAAGAATCCGAAAGGCAATGCCACAGCAATAGAGAATCCTAACATACCGATAATCGGGCGTAATACAGATCCGCGTGCAGCCTCAACCAACACGGTTCCCACGATCGGGGCGGTACAAGAGAATGACACCAATACCAACGTGAATGCCATGAAGAAAGCTCCGATGTAACCACCTTTATCAGCTTGTTTATCTGATTTATTTACCAACCAAGACGGCAACACAATCTCGAATGCACCAAAGAAGGAGGCAGCGAAGATCATGAATATAATGAAGAAACAAATATTAGGCAGCCAGTTCGTACTCAACCAGTTAATAAATCCCGGCCCTAACAAGAACGAAATAATCAATCCTAAAGCGGTATAGATTCCGACGATAGACAAGGCAAAGAAAATAGCTTTTGCCTTTGCTTTTGCTTTATTGCTATCACCATGCATGAAGAATGACACCGTCATCGGGATCATCGGGAACACACAAGGCATCACAACTGCCAGTAATCCACTACCAAAAGCGACCCAGAAGAACAACCATAAGGAATCATCCTCGGTTGCATCCTTCGTTTCATCGGCAGCAGCAATAGCAGCTTTATCGGCACCTTTGTTACCCAACTCAATCGCAAAATCCTTCTCTCCCGGCACACAAGCACCTTCCTGACAAGCTTGAAATTCAACACTTCCTTTCACGGTAGTAATGGAAGGATCGGTAACTTTGATCTTTTGGGTTACGGTGTAATTATTTGAATAATACCACACATCGACTCCGAAAACATCATCATGCTTTTTACTTGGTTCACTCTCCTCGGCCGTACCCACTAATTCGATTCCCTCTCCCACTTTCTCAATAGTAATTGATGTAGGCATGGGACCACCAGCCGGGGTTGACATGGAATAAACCGTCCACCCGGGTTGAATGGTTGCTTTAAAGGTTAAAGCGTATTCGTTATCCCCGGTTTTCTTCTGGGAAAATGTCCAACTTGTCGGGTCAGACATTTGGGCGAAAACCGAAAAGGTTCCCACGAACAACGTAAAGATCAACGTCAATAGTCTCTTTTTCATAAAAAATTATTTAATAAAACATCAATTTGCATGCTTCTCGAAATCGTATGCACTATCACACAGTGGATACAAAAGTACCACATAATTTGTTCTCACACAAATTCATGGTACTATTTTAACATCGTTTTAAGATCGAATGACGAAACTGTAAGTAAAAACACCTACTCGAGCTCTATTTCTCTATTAAAACGATTAAAAAACTTATATTCGTAAATATAAAAAGAGGAAACTCCGATCATCTTTAAATGGATATGGTGCTTAAAAGCCCACTTCCTACGCAAAGACCAGAAACCTTTTTTCAAATACGCCTCCACGAAAGGGTGTACTTTCAATACCAGATTCTTGATTTTCTTCTCCTCAACCAAGAACTCTAGCTGGTCCTCAATCTTATCAATCACTAAAACGGCCGCATCGGCTTTACCGGTTCCATGACACACGGGACAAGTCTCCGTGGTCGTCACGGTCATTTCCGGACGTACACGCTGGCGCGTGATTTGCATCAATCCGAATTTACTCAGAGGAAGTATGGTATGCTTGGCACGATCGAGTTCCATCGCCGAACGCATCTTATCGAACAACTTCTGGCGGTTTTCCGCCTGTTGCATATCAATAAAGTCTATCACGATAATACCCCCCATGTCTCGCAATTGTAACTGACGTGCCACCTCGTCGGCAGCAGCCAAGTTTACTTCCAGAGCATTTGACTCCTGATCGTCGCCCAATTTCACACGATTCCCGCTATTCACATCTATCACGTGAAAAGCTTCCGTGTGTTCTATTATGAGGTATGCTCCATTTTTAAACGAAACAGTACGTCCCAGCGAAGACTTGATTTGCTTGTCCACCCCAAAATGATCGAAGATCGGTACCTCGGTTGACACAAATTTAACGATACCTTCTTTCTCCGGAGCTATCGTGCTGATATAACGCTTAATCTCTTTACTCAATGCTAAATCATTCACATAAATGTTCTCGAACGAGGGATTCAATATATCCCGGAGAATAACGCTGGTCCGGTCTATCTCTCCCAAAATTAGCTTGGGAGGCTCTATATCCCGAAGATGTTTGAACGCAGTTTCAAAACGCTCTACAAGTTCCGTCAATTCACTATCGAATAACTCGGCATTCTTGCCTTCGGCGACAGTTCTCACAATCACCCCGAAATTCTTGGGGCGTATACTTTCAATCAGTCTTTTCAAACGCTTCCGTTCTTCAACCGATTTTATCTTTTGTGACACGGATACCTTTTCCGAGAAAGGCATCAGAACTAGGTGACGCCCGGCAATACTTAACTCGGAGGTCAAACGCGGTCCCTTGGTGGAAATAGGTTCTTTCGCAACCTGCACGGCAACATATTGGCCAACAGAAAGCACGTCCCCGATCTTCCCGTTTTTACTGATTTCCGGCTCCAGTTTTAACTTGGCTACAGGCATCCCCTTCCGGGCTATACATTGCTTTATATAGCTATCCAAAGAATAAAACTGGGGACTGAGATCAAGGTAATGCAGGAAGGCATCCTTTTCATAACCGACATTAACGAAAGCGGCATTCAAACCGGGCATGATTTTCTTCACTTTCCCGTAATAGATGTCACCTACCGCAAATTTAACGCTAGTCTTCTCCGTTGTCAACTCTACCAACCGCTTGTCCTTTAACAAGGCGATTACTACTTCTTCCGCTTTTACATCTATGACTAACTCAGTATTCACTACCTGATCAATTAATGTATTAATCAAAATAAACCTAAAGGCATAGCCCTTAGGTTTATAATCTCTAACTCACAAACGATGACTACTTCTTCTTGTGTCTGTTCTTTCTCAGTCTCTTTTTCCGTTTGTGAGTGGCCATCTTATGTCTCTTTCTTTTTTTTCCGCTTGGCATAATTTCACTCCTTTCTTATTTTACTTGATCTTTCACTTGATTGACGAAACTCTTCGAAGGCTTGAACGAAGGAATAAAGTGTTCAGGAATTTTAATCGTTACATTTTTAGAAATATTACGAGCGGTTTTCTCAGCTCTCTTTTTCACTACAAAACTTCCAAAACCTCTTAAATATACATTTTTTCCATCAATCACAGAACCTTTGATTGCTTCCATAAAAGCTTCAACTGTAGTTTGTACCGCAGCTTTCTCGATACCAGTGGTTCTTGAAATTTCATTCACGATGTCCGCCTTTGTCATTTTCTTTAAGTATTTAGTATTCAATATTATATTTCATTTCTTCTAAATTTCAGACTGCAAATATATATCTTTTCCACAAACAATGAAACAAACTACCGCATTTTTGTCAATATTTTTTGTGTTCTATATATTTAATTGTCAACATCGGACACATCCCTGCACCACTTTTTCCAACAAGCCTTTACCTTGCCTGCACCTCATTTAAACTGGTAACAACAAAGTTATTACTTTCTATGATCGGGAATAAATCACGAATCATAACAAGATGGCATTGGGATTATTTTTTTTCTCCGAAATTATTCCGTAATTTGTGACAAATTTTAATCCATACATATTATACATGGTAAACAAAGTTATTCTTATCGGTAATGTCGGGGCTGACCCGGACGTAAAATATCTCGAAGGAGGTGTTGCCGTGGCAAGATTCAGCCTTGCCACGTCAGAAGTGTACAATAATAAAAACGGAGAACGTGTAACTCAAACCGAATGGCACAATATCGTTCTCTGGCGAAATCTAGCTCAAATAGCCGAGAAATACGTTCATAAGGGGATGATGCTTTACATCGAGGGACGCATCAGAACCCGTTCTTGGGACGACCAGAACGGGGTGAAAAGATACACGACCGAGATTTACGGGGATAATTTCCAGATGTTATCCCGGAAACAGGATAACGGGGATAAACCTCAAGATACGCATATGCCACAAGCACCCGATTTAAGCGGTGGTGACGACAGTGACGATCTCCCTTTCTAAACTAAAAGATAAAAATTATAAGATAAAAATAAAAGATAGAAACTAATTGTTTAAAGCCAGATCCATACGTTTGGAATCTTTTACTTCAAACTTTTAGTTTTTATCTTTTATCTTTTGGTTTTTATATGTATCTTTCGGCGATATTTAAGTTTAACCAATTATATAAATTTTGGACACAGATTATATTCCCCTTGCCGGACAGATTTTTACAGGTGCATTCACCCTCATCGATTTAATTTTCGTCATTATCCTATTGCTTTTATTGTTATGCTCGGCATTAATTTCCGGTTCGGAGGTTGCCTATTTCTCACTTTCTCCCTCGCAATTGAAATACTTGGAAGACAACGGATACGAGAAGGCCCGCAACCTGCAACAGAAACCCAATCGGCTACTCGCCACGATTTTAATATCCAACAATTTCGTGAACGTGGCCATTGTCGTGTTGTCCACCTACCTGGTAAATTCATTATTTGATTTCTCGGCTTATCCCACGCTAGGTTTCATTATCCAAGTGATCGTGGTAACGTTCGTGATCTTACTGGCCGGAGAAATCATTCCTAAATTATACGCCAACCGTTCCCAGTTGAGCATGGTGATTTTCATGGCAGGTCCACTGACCTTCCTGTCTCACCTATTTCGTCCGCTATCCGCCCTGTTGATCGGCTCTACCTCTATTATCAGCAAGCGCATGGATAAAAAAGACAATTTATCCATCGACCAATTATCCAAAGCCTTGGAATTAACCAAGGACACGGCTATCAACGAGGAAAAAGACATTTTGGAAGGCATTGTCCGTTTTGGTAATATTGATGCGGTTGACATCATCCGTCCCCGCATCAATGTAATCGCTATTGACGGGAGTTCAAGTTACCAGCAAGTGAAAGAGATCATCACGGAACACGGCTACTCACGTATGCCCGTGTACGAGGAAAACTTGGATAACATCACGGGGATCCTCTACGTGAAAGATTTATTACAACATCTGGATGAGAAAGAGGACTTTCGCTGGCAAACCTTAATTCGTCCGGCTTATTTTGTCCCGGAAACCAAAAAGATCAACGACCTACTGGAAGAGTTCCAAACGAAAAAGGTACACTTGGCGATTGTTGTTGACGAATACGGGGGAACCACCGGAATCGTCACGATGGAAGACATTATCGAAGAGATCGTGGGCGACATTAATGATGAATACGACGAACAGGAAATTGTTTACACGCGAGACAAGAATGGGGCATACATTTTCGAGGCCTCCACGCTACTGAACGATTTCTACAAGATCACGGACATAGAGGAAGATTCTTTCCAAGAAGTGGAGGGAGATGCAGACACCTTGGCCGGACTGATCCTTGAAATTAAAGGGGAACTTCCTCATAAGGACGAGGTGATTACATACAAAGAACATCAATTCAAAGTACTCGAAGTTGACAACAGGCGAATCAAAAAAATTCAATACAAAAAGACCGGACAACTCCCTCTCTCGCCTATTGTAGTTTCCTAAAATTGGTTTACTAGATTTGACATTCAATAAATTGTAAAAA
>ERZ772882.395-NODE-395-length-58785-cov-9.769947_pt1 | contig 58785 bp, 48 predicted proteins | sample MGYA00580576_ERZ772882 | MGnify/ENA primary metagenome ERZ772882 (study PRJEB29015, sample SAMEA2737658) | human gut metagenome | biome: human gut; feature: human-associated habitat; material: faeces | place: China | collected 2012 ... | reverse complement strand
AGAACCATATCCATCCCGCCATCGTCACGCAGCAGAACATCAAGAACTTCACCCGTCAGCTCAAGATGCTCGGCTACGGCTTCGACTGGGATCGCGTGATCGACACGACCGACCCGCAGTATTATAAGTGGACGCAGTGGATCTTCCTCCAGCTGTTCAAGCACGACCTTGCCTACAAGACGACGATGCCCGTTAACTGGTGCACGAGCTGCAAGTGCGTTCTGGCCAACGAAGAGGTCGTCGAGGGCGTGTGCGAGCGCTGCGGCGCACCCGTTATCCGCAAGGAAAAGAGCCAGTGGATGCTGCGCATCACGAAGTATGCCGACCGCCTCATCGACGATCTCGACGACGTCGACTACATCGAGCGCGTGAAGACGCAGCAGCGCAACTGGATCGGCCGCTCCACCGGTACCGAGGTCACGTTCAAGACCAACACCGAGGACGATATCACCGTTTACACCACTCGTGTCGATACGCTGTTCGGCGTGACGTACACGGTCATCTCTCCCGAGCACCCGCTGCTCAAGAAGTGGAAGGGCATCATCAAGAACTGGGACGAGGTCGAGGCATATCAGGCTGCCGCCGCCCGCAAGAGCGACTTTGAGCGCGGCGAGCTCAACAAGGATAAGACCGGCGTTCGTCTCGACGGCATTGAAGTCATCAACCCCGCGACCGGCAAGGTTGTGCCGATGTTTGTTTCGGACTACGTTTTGATGGGCTACGGCACCGGCATCGTCATGGGCGTTCCGGGCCACGACCAGCGCGACTGGGACTTCGCCAAGGCGTTCGGCCTGCCCATCGTTGAGGTCGTCGAGGGCGGCGACATCACGAAGGAGGCCTTCACGCTCAAGGATGACACCGGCATCATGGTCAACTCCGGCTTCTTAAACGGTATGACCGTCAAGGAGGCTATCCCCGCGATGAAGAAGTACGCCGTCGAGCAGGGATGGGGCCATGAAAAGGTCAACTACAAGCTGCGCGACTGGGTTTTCTCCCGCCAGCGCTACTGGGGCGAGCCCATCCCCCTCGTCAACTGCCCGAAGTGCGGCTGGGTGCCCGTGCCCGAAGAGGAGCTTCCGCTCGTTTTGCCGCAGGTGGACAGCTACGAGCTGACCGACGACGGCGAGAGCCCGCTCTCCAAGATGACCGACTGGGTCAATACCAAGTGCCCCAAGTGCGGGTGCGACGCCAAGCGCGAGACCGACACCATGCCCCAGTGGGCGGGTTCTTCGTGGTACTTTCTACGCTATATGGACCCGCACAACGACCATGAGCCTGTCTCTCACGAGGCGGAAAACTACTGGGGCCCTGTGGACTGGTATAACGGCGGCATGGAGCACACCACGCTGCACCTTCTCTACTCCCGCTTCTGGCACAAGTTCCTCTACGACATCGGCGTTGTCCACACGAAGGAGCCCTATGCCAAGCGCACGAGCCACGGCATGATCCTCGGCCAGAACCCGCACTACGTCGGCAACGTCTCCACGCAGGAGGAGAAGGACGCGCTGATCGCCAAGTACGGCAATCAGGCGCTGCGCCCGGCGGTCAAGATGAGCAAGTCCCTCGGCAACGTCGTCAACCCCGATGATGTCGTCAAGGCTTACGGCGCGGACACGATGCGCCTTTATATCATGTTCATCGGCGATTTTGAAAAGGTCGCGACCTGGTCGGACGATGCCGTCAAGGGCTGCAAGCGCTTCTTAGACCGCGTGTGGAACCTCGCCGATCAGGTGACGGAGGAAGATGGCGTTTCCGAAAAGAACGCGCCCATCGTCCACAAGACCATCAAGAAGGTCACGGACGACATCGATACGCTCAAGATGAACACTGCCATCGCCGCCCTCATGGCTATGGTCAACGAGTTCTATTCGAACGGTCTCAGCCGCGGCGACTTTGAAGCGTTGCTGCTCATGCTCTCTCCGTTCGCGCCCCACATGGTCGAAGAGCTGTGGGAGCAGAAGGGCTTTGCCGCCAAGTACGAGGGCAAGATGGCGATGCAGTGCGCGTGGCCGGAGTATGACGAGAGCAAGACCGTCGCCTCCTCCGTTGAGATGGCCGTTCAGGTCAGCGGCAAGTTCAAGGGAACGATCATCGTCCCCGTGGACAGCGATCAGGATGCTGTTGTCGAAGCGGCGAAGGCGAGCGAGAAGGTCGCCAAGGCCATCGCCGGCATGCAGATCGTCAAGGTCATCCACGTCAAGAACAAGCTCGTCAACCTGATCGTGAAGCCCTGCTGAGCGGAATTTCGGATTTTTTCAAAAATATGAGGAAAGATTATTGACAAGCCGTGATTTTTCTCATATAATACCACCGTTAGTCATGTGAATGACTCTTAAAGAGCGCCCAGGATCAAGCCGGGTGTATCGGAGGGAGGGAAAACATAAATGTCCGAGATCCACGTCAAGGAAGGCGAATCTCTCGACAGCGCGCTCAAGCGCTTTAAGAGAAGCTGCGCCAAGGCCGGTATCGTGGCGGAGGTCCGCAAGAGAGAGTGCTATGAGAGCCCCAGTGTCAAGCGCCGCAAGAAGAGCGAGGCCGCCCGTAAGAACCGCAACAAGCGTTATTACTAATTAGCTCAGAAAAAGACCTGCCACAGTTGTGGTGGGTCTTTTTTACACCCTTTTCCAAAGGGGTGCCTTGATTTTCCCGCGCGAGCGCGGGAGGGGGAGCGGCGTGCGCGCCGCGGCACCAAAGGGGGTATTCTCTTTCCGAAGAGAATACCCCCTTTGAATCCCCCAGAGAAAGGCGAGGGGCCTTACCCCTCGACCCCGCACATTGGTAGCTTTAATCTCGAATGACTGCACGCGCTGCGCAATGTAAGTGCGGTGTACATGGCTTCGCCATGAATCCCTGCGATTCGTGACCGCTTGCAACCGCGCCTTACTGCCGTGAGGCGCGAGTGACGTTTTCTCGGCGGCAGACTGCCTGCGGAATGCGGCATTGCTTCGCTCGCCGCATTGTGGAGTGCTCCGTTAGACGGAAATTAGGCTGCACTACTACGAGACTATCAGAGCGGCACCCGCAAGGGGTGTGCAGCATCCGTAAGGCAGCAGAGCCGCCAACGGCTGCGCAACAGTGGATGATAGGAGCAGAGGCAAATCGTATAGCAGCTTCAAACGCGGCAACGCCGCGCTCCCTGCACGGTGCAGGGAACAAAAGGCCCGCCTGCAAACGCAGGCGGGTCTTTCTTATCACCTTTTGGAAAAAGCGGCTATCTCTTAGTACATGCCGCCCTTCAAAACCGCAACTTTTTGAAGCAAAACAAATATAACGGAAAACGCAGATTTTCATAGAGTTATCAAGGCTTTGAACCCGTTTTTGACGCTTCCTTGATTTTGATGAAATTCACACATTTCTACGCAAATCTACGCCACTTGACAGGGAATTGGCGTAAGTTGTGGCGTAAGCCAACCAACTTTGTACAATGGAAATTACAGGCTGCTGGCGATCTGTTCAAAGGCTCTCTCGACGGAATCAAAGCTGCTGTGCGTGTAGACGTCCAGCGTCACGCTGGCGTTGGAATGTCCCATCAGATATTGTAGGCTTTTCACGTCAAGTCCCGCCTGTTGGACGTTGGTGCAGAAGGTATGCCGCAGCACATGAGGCGTGATCCGAGGGACAGGCTTGCCGTATGCCTTTTCAAATCGCGCTTGCAGACCTCGCATATAGTTCTCCAAGTGCATAGCGACCTTCGGCATCCCAGATTTGTCCAGAAAGAGGAAGCCGCTGTGACCGTCCACCAACAATTCCACCTTAGGGGGTGTTCTGGCTTTCACCACTCGCATCAGCGCCATGTAAACCGCGTCCGTCATGGGGATATTTCGGATGCCGCTTTTGGTTTTGGGCGGTGTGACAAAATAGGGCTTCTCCGCCGTTCGGCACAACTGCCGCCGCACATGGATACAGCGCCGGTCGAAATCAATATCTGCCCGTGTCAGACCGTACAGCTCGCTCACACGCAAACCGGTTCCCAGCAGGATCACAATGTCATCATAGTAATTCCCGCCGCAGTCCTGCACGAATTGCAGATACTTCTCCTGCTGCTCCTTGGTCAGTGCGTCGCGTACATAGGCGTCCTTCGGCACCACATCAGACAGCTTGAACTTGAACGGATTTTTGCGGATGATGTCATCATCCACCGCCATTTCAAACGCCGGTCTGACAACGCTTTGCAGTACGCCGATGGTGTTTTGCTTGATGCCGCTGTCGTGCAGGAACACGAACCAGCCCTTTGCGTCGGATAGCTTTACGGTTTTGATTGGCTTCTGCCCGAACGGGTCGGCATGAATCCGCTTGACCGCAGAACCATACGAACGCAGGGAGTTTTGCTTCAAGCCGCGTTTCAGGTTCATGTAGCGGTCAACCAGCTCCGCCACGGTCATTTCACCCGCTGCGTAGTCGATGCCGTCTGCCATGTCGCGCCGCAGCTCATCCTCTTTCTTCCGCAGCTCTGTCAGGGATTTAGCGTAAATACAACGCCGCTTCTTGTGTATATCGGTATAGCGATAGTCATAGGTGCCGTTTGCTCTCTGGCTCTCGCCATCCTTCAAAACACGCCCCTTGCTATCCTTGCGCTTTTCAGACAATCTCAATTACTCCTTTCCAGCGAAAAGCGCATGTAGGGTTTGTATTAGTATACCATACCCCACACGCGCTTTCCACTTATTTTTATATCGAATAGGACGAATCCAAAAACCTTTCAAATGCTCTACGCTTAATAAGGCGTTTGTTCCCGTTCCACAGTACAAACGGGCAGTTATTCTCGTTTGTCATATCTCGCAGTTTGTTGATGCCGATTCCAAAGTAGGCAGCAGCTTCCTCAAGGTTAAGATTCGCTTTTTCCCATATAGGGACACTATTGACCGCCATGAGAGCCACCTCATAACTGCTCCTCGTCGAACAGATAGCCTTGAAACACCGTACCATCTCCGGTGATAAAGCGGCCTCGCGCATCCTTGGGAATCTGTTCGGCGGCGCTGGTGTTGTCAAGAATGATTTGAGAAAGCACGCTGTCCGCCCTGCCGCAAACACGGAAATCCATGTTGTTGCGTATCTGGCCGGGGATGATCGTTGCATCCGGCCTCTGCGTGGCAAGAATGAGATGGATACCAAATGCCCGCCCTTGCCGTGCGATAGTGGATAGCTTGTTTTCGATTTGCGCCAGTAGCTTCTTTCTCTCACTGTCGACTCCTGTCTTGTCCAGCACCTCCGCCACCTCGTCACAAGCGAATATGAGCCGTGGAAGCGGTTGCTCTTCGGTTTCGTTGTAGGCGTCAATGTTTGGACAACCCAGCGCCTTAAACGCACTCTTGCGGTGTTCCAAATCTTCCACAAGCCGGTCGAGGGTATCGCGCAAATCTTCCTCCGTGAAGCACATCCGGCATTTTTCGTGCCAGACCTTGGGAAAATCCACACCACCTTTGAAATCGGCAATGTAGACCTCCGCGCCTTTGTGGAGCGCTTGCATGAGCAGCAGCTTCAGCAGCACGCTCTTCCCGCTGCCCGTGGAGCCGCCCAAAAGGATATGCGGAATGTGCGCGAGGTTGACCGTCACAGGGCCGGTGTAGCTTTCGCCCAATGTCAGCACAAAGTTCTTAGGAGAAAGATAACTGCCTTTCCATTCCAGCACTTCCGGCAAATCGTCTCCGGCAGAAACGGCATACACCAGTACACGGCTCTTGCCCTTGGCGTAGGCCAGCTTGACAATGGTGATTCCCAGCGCTGTTTCAATGGCAAGTCGTTTCTTTTCCCATTCTTGCAGTGGGATGCTCTGATTGCGGAACTCCCATACCGTGACACGGGGATTATCCTTGTCGCGGCGCTTGCGGAGCAAATCGGGCGGCATCCCCGCGTGGTTTATGAGGCCGATACATTGAAGCTGGTCTTTCGCTGCTCGTCTGCCAAAGGGATAGAGCAGGAGCGCCAGCAACGCCATACCTCCAACAAACAAATAGGCTGTTACAGCGTGTTCCATTGCAGCCTTGAGAATGGGAGAAATTAGCTCGATGTGCTTCACCTGTTCACGCAATGCGGTCTGCTTTGTGGCAACGTACACAGCGCCAACAAGGAAAAGTGCAAGGAAGAAAAGCTTGAGTAGAAGATCGGGGACGTTGCGAAGCTGACGGAAGAGGTCGTGCCAACAGGCGCGGCGCTCGATGTTCTTCTTATCTTCTCTTGTCATGGAACGGCACCTCCCTTGGTGGTTTCCCCTTGCGGAACTCCTTCACGCAGCCGATACGCCGCAGGAAAGCCCGCCACGTTTCCAGCTCAGAGCGTTGGACCTCCGTATACTGTTCGTCCAAGGAAATATTGGAAGTGATGTAAACGGTGGTATAGCAGGCCGTGCGGTCGTGGTATCGTGCAGGGAGCTGCAAGGGGTAAATGTCCAAATAATTGAGCATGGCGGCAATCGGGATCTGACTGTGAAATTCTTCAAACACCAACACAGGCTGTCCGTGATAGGAATCAAATTTCGTGCCATTTTTGCCGCCATAATCGGTAATGCGGCAGATGTCCTCCGGTTTATGGGATGCGAAAATGCTTCGCGTCTTTCCAGTTCCGCTGTCACCATAGAGGTAAAAAACCTGAACAGCACGGTTTTCATGCATATACCGCTCTGCCTGCAAGGTGTCCCGCATCTCGTCAATGCCTTTGAGTCGAAATGCATAGGACGGCTTTTGCCGGATAATTTCGGCATTGGTCATGCCCTGCTCCACACAGCCCATGAGGGCATACATGGAGGGAGAATCCTCTTCGGCCTCTGTAGGAATGTCACCAAACTCAAGGAAGGTCCCCTCCACAGAGGTTTCCGCCTTTTTCGTGTCAGCCCATTTTCCGCTTTTGGTGATGTAATCCCTATTTGCCGCAGAGCCTTTCATGCTCTTTTCGATGTGAGCGGGCGGAAAACGGTTCTTTACGGTGCTGAATCGAATTGGGGAATGGGAAAACAGATAGATATGCGTATGATAGGTCCCGCTCTCACCAATCTCGTCTGCGAGGCAAAAATACCTTGGATGAAACAGATGCAGCCTTTCGATGATCGTATCATGGTCAAGGCCGCAGTCTTTTGGATTGTTGATGGTCAACGACCATCTGCGGCTTTGTGGGTCTTGTGTAGCCATGTCATGGTCTCCTTTCTTTGCTACCGCTACCTTGCTGCCCCACGGTAATACTTACCGTGGGGCAGCGGGGCGGCGCTGGCGCTGCCGCCGGGGGATATTTTTCTTGAGGAAAAATATCGGTTCCCCGTCTGCTGCGCCCTGGCCGCCCGGTTGCGACCGTCAATTTTTCCTGACGGTAGAAATGCCGGTGGCCTTTGCGGTGAGCTGGACATGCCCTTGAGACTCATAAGCGGTCACCTCAAGGTCGGCAAACTCGACCTCAATAAAGCCTTCCGGCTTTTCCATGAGCTGCTTACCGTCAATGCGGACACCGATTTTCTCAAGGCTGTGTGCAGGCAGCGCAACGATATAGCGATAGCCGGTCACGGTATCCGTGCGCTTGCCATCTTTATACTCATACGCCGGCGCAACATCCACCAACAGCTTCTTTGTCCCCAGCGAGGCGGGGTCGATCCGAAGATCGCGAATATTCAACATGGGTAATACCTGTTCCTTTCATAAGTGTACCGTGCAGCGTTGATCGGACGCCGCTGGGTTGGTAGGAATGAAGCAATCCAGATTGCAGGGATAGAATAACAAAAGGCGGAGGACAATACTTATTCCGCAATGGAATAACTTTTGTCCTCTGCCTCACCTTTACAGATTGCAGTCCGGCAGCGCCGGAAAGCCTTTCGCTATTAAATAATCATCTGCCTCGTTCAAGACCGCTTGCAATTCTTCGTTTGAAACACCTCTGTAATTCTGTTCTGCTTGTGAGTAAAGCCGGACCAGCTCCAAATAACATTGGTGGACAGGCTTTGCCGGGGAAAACGCTCTTTCACACCTTGCCAAATAATCTACGGCTTCATCCTCGTTCAATCTTAGAACCAGACAGAGGCTCACCAGCGTTTCCACAGGGACGTTTTGAATGGTTTCGTTCACGATCTTATTTAACCTTGATTGACTCATTCTCGCACAAACGGACAGCTTGTTTTGAGATAGTCCTACTCTGCGTGCATAATAATCTGTGTACAGCCCGAATGAGGCTGTATCGCTTAATTCAGATGGCCGCGGTCTGGAAGAACAGAACAAGGAAGTTCCATTCCGTTCCTAAAGTCACGCAAACCTTTGCTTTCTTCATCTGTTGGCCCAACCGCCGGAGGTGCTGAGTATGCGGGGAAAAGGGAGATCGCTGTAAATGCCGGGAAAAAAGCAGCAAATCACCATATGCACCACCTCCTGCGAAATGAGTTACCGATGGGTATTGCCCCTCCGGCAGTAGGCCAACTTATACTGTCATATTCTCATCATTTTGGATAGAAAAAAGCACGGCTTTCTTCAAAGTCGTACTTCATTGATCTAATAGTCCAAGGACTACTATTCTCATACACTTTTCTTGGAAAAGGGCATAATTCCCCCTTTCCCCAAAATCAGTCAAGGTATCACTGGCGCTACACAGCCTGCGTGAGCCGTGCCCTCGTGTGACAGCGGGCTTGGTTCGCCTCATCCTGCGGATCATGCAGAAACGCTAACGCCGCCCATCGCCCACAGGACAAGCGCTTCACATTTGGCTCAAAGTGTGTACCTGCAAACGGCAATGCCGACCACAAGTACAGCCAATTCGGGAAAATACCGGTTTCAGCCTTGCCCGGCGCATAGGCAGGGGTTCGCCTCCCCCGCACGCCTGACAGCTTACTTCCTCTCATTAAGGTCATTTCAGCGAGAATATGCCGAATGACAATTCCACCCTATCACGCACGGCCAATCTACAATTCCCGGATGCACTCATGTCCCGTCATGACGCCGGGGAGCAGGCCGTCGCGCACCAAAAGCTGTTCCTGTGTCCACTCTGCCGCCCCATGATCCGAAACGGCGGGCTTTCACGCAGCCTTTGATGAGGAAAGTATAGCAGGTTCCATCGTACCCGTCAAGTATTGGGAGAAAAAGGACAAGCGCCCGCGCGAAACCGCGCGGGCGCTTGGATGTGTATATACTGTGTTGTGTTACTGGCACTTTGTCACGCCGTCAACAACGAGCTTGCCGCCCGTCGAACCCTGACGGCCATAGACCTCCGTGATGGTTGTGGTGTTGGAGGTCACGTTGTTGTCGTTCACCGTGCAGTTGGTCACAAACACGCCTGGCTCGGCATGGGGTTCCAAATCGCTATTGACCTGATTGCTGCCGGCGCAGCCGACCGTTCCCATCAGGGAGCCGGCCTTGTCGTTGGAGCTGCCGGTGCTCTTGACGGTGTTGCCGGTCACCGTGCAACCGGTGATATCCACGCGGGTTGCGCTGTCCCATGCAGCATGACCGATGATGGCGCCGACGGAGCCCTTGGACTCGATGGTGCTGCCTGTGACGGAGCAGTTCTTGATGGTCACATTCTCAAAGACGGGTCCGTCCGTGCCGTTGTAGCCGCCGGATACACCAATCAGGCCGCCCGCCCAGTGTCCGCCCTTGACAGTGGAATTGACCAGGTTGCAGTTTTCAAGAGTGATAATCTGGGAGGCGCAAGGCTGACCAATGAACGCACCGACACCGACATTTTCATTAGCATCGTTTTCGTCAACGACGATATTGGCGTTCTCCAGCGTCAGGCCCTTGATGATGCAGTTGGACTTGCCCGCCCAGGTGTTCGCGACCAGCGGCGCGTTCAGCCCAACGATTTTGTGGCCGTTGCCGTTGATGGTCAACGTGCCGTTGCCCTGGCTGCCGTCTACGCTAATCGGCGTCCAGGTTACGCCCTCGGGAACGGTGACGTTCGCTGTAATATCAAGTGTGAGGTCGGTTTTGCCAAGAAAGCCAATGGCGTCCTTCAGTGCTTGATAGGTATCGACCTTCGCTGTAACCTGGTCCTTACCATCGATCTTAACGACCAACTGCGGTGCAGTCAAAATCTTGTGATACTTGCCGCCTTTCTCGCCAGTCTGATAAGAGAACACATATTGGTCACCGGACTTCACAAAGCTGTCAGAGACAATCACTCTGGCTGCATACGAATTCTCATTCGGGGTCGGCACAGATGTGAAGCCTTCAAAGGTGCATTTCTCAACATTGATGCTGTAGCTGATGCCGTCAATGATGTGGTCGAGGAAAATTGCAGACTTGGCCGCGTTGCCGGTGTTCTTAAAGGCGCTGTTCTTCACAGTCAGATTGACAGGCGAGTTGCCTTCACTGTAAATCTTGATGCCGTAACCGTTGGTGTTGAATTTGCAGTTGTCGAAAAGAACTTCCTTACAGCCGTAACCGACCTGAGAAACGGGCTTCGTAAAGGTGCAGCCGGTGAATACGAACTTATCCGCAATGGTCTTCTCCAACTCGGTATTAAAGACACAGTTTTCAAAGGTGACGGCAGCGCCGCGGGCGCAGATGCCTGTGATTTCGCTCGCGTCAACGGTGATGCCGTTGAAAGTGAGAAAGGCGCGATCCTGATAGTTCAACGCTCCCTCGGAACCGGGGGCGGTATTTTTTAGAGAAAGTGTAATACCCTTGGCACCGGTAATCTTGATATTTCTTGTTTGTCCCTGCTGGACTCCAGTTGCATCGGAATTGAGTGTGGCATCCTTGACCAGAGTGATTTCAACCGCACCGGTGGTCTCGCTCAGCGCCTTCTCCAGAGAGGTGTAATAAACGTCGACCCCTCCGACCTTTACCTTTGCCGCAGCATTATCACTGAGTGTGTTATTCCAATAATAGAATTCTTCGCCATCATTATTGATATCGAGTCGGCAGTAGTACCCGTCGGCGGTGACGACAGCGGGGCCGTTGACCTTTTCTGCCCAAATCTGATTGTTCTCATTCAGAGTAGAATTACCGGTCAGGGTGAAGTGCGGCGTGCCGCCATCCACATTGACGCCGCCCCAAATATTGTCAGAGGTGGTCAGGTTATTGGCGGTAACGGTGGATCGGTTGACGGTGAGACCAGCACCCTTGCTATTCACCATTGTCACATCATTAAAGGCGACACCCGTGGCACTATAAGCCTGATTGCCGCAAGCCTGGTTGTTGCTGTCCAGCGTAAGGTTCTGGACGGTAACGTTGGAAGCCACGATGTTCAGCAGATGCTTGATGGAATTATCGGTTGCCCAACCTTTTGTGTTGTTGGCCTTGATGGTATGGCCTGCGCCCTCGATGGTTACGCTCTTGGTGACGTTGATTTGAGCGGCGACCTCAAGGTCCTTGAGCAGAACGATGGTATTGTCCACGCCAGCAGCTGCAAGTGCAGTATCCAAGTCAGCATAACCGGTCTCGCCGATACGAACAGCGGAATTTCTTCCAACTTCGTATGTATCGCCGCAGACAGAGCAGGTATAGGTATCCGTATCGTTTGCAGTCTTCACAGTATACTCGCAGTTTTTGGTCTCAGTACAGCCGCGGGAGCAAGTGCGTGTATGCGTGAGATGATTGCCATCTGGCTTCCAGTTGCCCCATTCATGACCGAGTGCGGGAATCGCTTCCGTGTAAGTGCTGCCATCATAAGAGCAGGTGTAGGTTCTCACGCCCTTCTCCGTACAGGTGGGCTCTTTGGTAACGGTGCTCGTATAGCTGTGGCTATGACCGCCACTGGAGCTGCTGCCGGAACTGGTGGTCGTCTTGGGGACGATGTAGGTCTGGTCGTCGGAGACGGACTTGCCGTTGACGGTCAGGCCGGTCGCGCCGTCCGCGACTACGATTTTCGTGCCCTCGGGCGCGTTGATCACCTTGACATTTTTCGCCACGACGAGAACGAGTTCGCCGTCCTTGGCGTTGACGGTCATGCCGTCCTTGTCCGCGTAAACGCCGATGGCGCGATCAAGGATGGTGACGGTGGACGCGCGGTTGATGTTGTCCTGCGGGGCGAGCCGGTTGTCGCCCACGCCACCGACGATGCCCGCCTTGATCATCGCGGCGAGATAGCCCTGCGCGTAGGCGGAGACCTGCGCGGCGTCGGTGTACTTCGTCAGGTCGGGCTTGCGGATCGGCTCAATGCCGAGCGCGCGGGCCAGCATGACCATGGCACGCTCGCGGGTAATGGGCGCTTCGGGCGTCACCGTGCCGTCGCCGTTGCCGTTGAGGATGCCGGCAGCCGCGCAGCGGTTGATGGCATCATAGTACCAGGCATCCGCCGTGTTGTCGGTGAAGCCCGCGTCCTTTGCGGCGGGCAGCTTGAGGAGCTTCGCGAGGATGGTCGCGAGCTGCGCGCAGGTGAGCTGACCGTTGGGGTCAAACAGACCGTTGCTGCCCTGGATGATTCCGTAGGCGCTCCAGCGTTCGATGGAGCTTTCGGCCCAATGGCCTGCGGTGTCGCCGTAGGTCGGTTCGACCGCTCCTGTGCCGACCGTGAGCAGACTAACTGTCATGGCGAACACAAGAATGAGGGATAAGATTTTGCGTTTCATTTTGGTCCTCCTAATGTATTTTTTCCGCGGCTCCCCGCGGTTTGGGCACTTATTTCACCGGCTCCGCCGGAGGTTCACTTAAAATTGCTGTGCATCGGTCCAATGGCCTGCCCGCGCAGATCGGACAGCCGCAGCGCTGTTTTCCCGTGCGGCTGTTGACGACCGCCCGCCACGCATGACCCTTATCGCAGAGCCACCAGACCTTGCGGCGGCTGCCGGGCGTCACCTGCTGCGGTGTAAGGCTGCCGTTGCGCGTCGGGTGCCATTGCGAGGCAATGACCGGCTCTATCGTCGCGAGGTCGTTGAAGCCGGGCAGAACCTTGTGGTTGGAGCAATACGGACAATCGCTTCCACTCCGCACGCGGTGAGCTATAACAGCCGGATAGGAATGTCCCTGTTCGCAGCGCCACCACACGCGGCGGTTGGAGCCGGAAGTCACTGCCTCCGGCGTCAGAGTGCCGTTTTTTGCAGCGTCCCATTGCGCGGCGAGCTGTGGGTATTGCGAAGCGAGGTCGTTTTCGCCCTGTATGACCTTTTGTCCTGCGCAGAATGGGCAGCCTGTTCCACCACCCGCGCGGGATGAGATGGCGGCACGGTAGCTGTGCCCCTTGGGACAGCGCCACCAGGCCTTTCTCACCGTTCCCGGGGCGACCAGCGTCGGTAATAGAGGAGCGTTCTTCTCGGTATCCCATTCGGCAACAAGTGCGGGATACCTTGCCGCGAGGGAGTTTTCGTCCGGCAGAACAACACGCCCCGCGCAGACGGGACAGCCGGTGCCCAGCACACGGCTCTTGACGACCGAATCGTAGGAATGCCCTGCAGGACACCGCCACCAGACCTTTTTGTGGCTGCCTACGGTCAGATCGGCAAATTTCAGCGGGGCGTTTTTCTCCGCATCCCACTCAGCCTCAAGGGCAGGAACCTGTATCGCCAGCGAGTTCTCAGGCGTTTCCTTGCGTCCGGTGCAGTACGGGCAGCCGCTGCCCTCCGAGCGGGAGTAGACCTTCGCCTGCCAACTGTGACCCTTGGAGCACTGCCACCATACCTTTTGATGACTTCCGAAGGAAACGTCGGACGGGGTCAGACCGCCGTTCCTCGCGGCATCCCACTCTTGCAGCAGCGTGTCGCGGCCATGCTCTATGCAATACTGGCGCAAAGACATTTTCATACATGACCCCCGCTGCATTCTGTTTATGTAGAGTTCGTTGAGCTGCGTTGTCCAACAATTTTACACATATTCTGCAAATTGATTATATATTGTTATCTGACAAATATCAATAGATAAAAAACATCTAATTTTTATTTCAAAAAATGGGGGATAAAATATCGGCAGAGGTGAGGCGTATGGCAGAGAACCGATACCCCGCATTTGATAACACGCAGAAATTCATTGAGATCGGGTACAATATCGCTTATTATCGCAAGCACGCCGGTCTGACGCAGGAGCAGCTTGCGGAGCGCGTCGGCATCAGCCGCCAGCACATGGGGGCCATTGAAGCGCCGAATCTCTGCCGCCCGATTTCGTTAGATTTACTATTTAATATCGCCGCAGTATTGGACATTGAGCCGGCAAAGCTGCTGATATTCCGAGAATAAGAAAAAGACGCTTTCAAAGCATGGTCTTCCCATGCCGAAAGCGTCTTTTATTTCAGATAAAAAGGACTGCAGGCAACACAAATGAGCAGAGTTTTACTTGCTCTGCTCTGCTCTGCTCTGCTCTGCTCTGCTGTCAGTATATGGCGCCGGTTTCATCCTTGTCAACCCCTTTTTACAAGCTTTTTCAAGATTTTAGGAAAAGCAAAACCGCAGCTTTACAGGCGCAAAGCTGCGATACCAACACGGGAAATCAGTCGGCGGTTTCCCGCAGACAGATTGCAGCTGGCTGACCTAATGGGTCCCTGTAGCTTTGCGCCGCCGGCTTGCGTCGGGTTTGCCGATAGCATTTATAGATGTGTTCAGTATACTATACTTCCCCCAAAATTGCAAGAGAAAGGCGGCGATTTTTATAGCGAATTGCTCAAAATTCCTTCAAATCCTCCATCGCGCGGGGAATATGCCGATTGCGAGATAGAACGCATTTCCCTTCGCAGCCTTGGCAATGTTTCGAGGTCATAGCGGCACGTGCAAAAAGACCGACACCCGCAAATGTGAGTGTCGGTCTTCATTACCCTATCATGCGCTTGAATTTTTGGCGTAAGTGGCGTAAGTTTGGCGTAAATCCGCTTTTGCGCATCCCAAAAACCAAGCAATTTCAAGGCTTTGCGGTGTCTCTTAGTACATGCCGTCCATGCCGCCCATGCCGGCGGGAGCCGCGGGTGCGGGAGGTTCGGGCTTGTCGGCGACCAGCGCCTCGGTGGTCAGCACCATGGAGCTGACAGACGCGGCGTTCTCCAGCGCGGAACGGGTGACCTTGGCAGGATCGACGATACCGGCGCCGATCATGTCGCAGTAGACCTCTTTATAGGCGTCGAAGCCGTAGCCGACCTTGCGGCTGGACTTGATCTTCTCAAGCACCACACTGCCGTCCACGCCGGCGTTCTTCGCGATCTGGCGGACAGGCTCCTGCAGCGCATTGACGATGATCTTCACGCCGGTCTTCTCGTCGCCCTCGACCTTGCCGATGAGCTTCTCGACCGCGGGAACGGCATTGACGTAGGCCGTGCCGCCGCCGGCGACGATGCCCTCCTCGACCGCCGCGCGGGTCGCGTTCAGAGCGTCCTCAATGCGCAGCTTCTTTTCCTTCATCTCGGTCTCGGTGGCAGCGCCGACCTTGATGACCGCCACGCCGCCGGCGAGCTTCGCCAGACGCTCCTGCAGCTTCTCCTTGTCGTAGTCGCTGGTGGTGACGGCGATCTGCGCGCGGATCTGAGACACGCGGTCCTTGATGGCCTGCTTGTCGCCGGAGCCGTCCACGATGGTGGTGTTCTCCTTGGTGACCTTGACCTGACGCGCACGGCCGAGCATATCGACGGTAGCGCTCTTGAGCTCGTAGCCAAGCTCCTCGGAAATGACCTGGCCGCCGGTGAGGATGGCGATATCCTGCAGCATCTCCTTGCGGCGATCACCGAAGCCGGGTGCCTTGACGCACACGACGTTCAGCGTACCGCGCAGACGGTTGACGATCAGGGTGCTCAGCGCCTCGCCCTCAACGTCCTCGGCGATGATGACCAGCTTCTTGCCGCTCTGGACGAGCTGCTCGAGGATGGGCAGAATGTCGGAAATGACGGAGATCTTCTTATCGGTGATGAGGATGTAGGCGTCGTCCACGACGGCCTCCATCTTCTCGGTATCGGTGACCATGTAGGGGGTGATGTAGCCGCGGTCGAACATCATGCCCTCGACGACCTCGGAATAGGTCTCGGCGGTCTTGGACTCCTCGATGGTGATCACGCCGTCGGCGCTGACCTTCTCCATGGCCTCGGCAATCAGCTTGCCGATGAACTCGTCGCCGCTTGAGACGGTGCCGACGCGGGCGATATCGTCCGTGCCGTTGACCTTCTGGCTGTTGGCCTTGATGGCCTCGACCGCGGTCTCAACGGCCTTGGCCATGCCCTTCTTCATCACGATGGGGTTCGCGCCGGCGGCGAGGTTCTTCAGGCCCTCGCGGATCATCGCCTGCGCGAGCAGGGTGGCGGTGGTGGTGCCGTCGCCCGCGACGTCGTTGGTCTTGGTGGAGACCTCACGCACGAGCTGAGCGCCCATGTTCTCGAACGGATCGGGCAGCTCGATCTCCTTGGCGATGGTCACGCCGTCGTTGGTGATGAGCGGAGCGCCGAACTTCTTGTCGAGCACGACGTTGCGGCCCTTGGGGCCGAGGGTGACCTTCACGGTATCGGCCAGAGTATTGACGCCGACTTCAAGCGCCTTGCGGGCCTCTTCGCCGGATTTAATGAGCTTAGACATAAGAGTGTACCTCCATTAGAAATTCCGCGGAACGCGAAAATAGTTTAGATTATTTTTGCCGCGACATGTGCGTGGCAAAAATACTTTGACCCAGCCGCCTTGGGCGGCGTCGCCAGTCCGCAGACTGGCGGTGGGGAATCCAAAGGGGGAGCCTGCTCCCTCTTTGCGCATTTTACTCAACGATGGCAAGGATATCAGACTGACGGACGACGGTGTATTCCTCGTCATCGACCTTGACCTCGGTGCCGGAATACTTGCTGGTGATGACCTTGTCGCCGGGCTTGACGGTCATAACGACATCGTGGCCGTCGACCATGCCGCCGGGGCCGACGGAAATGACCTCGGCGATTGAGGGCCTCTCCTTGGCGCTGGCGGTGAGGATGATGCCGCCCTTGGTGGTCTCTTCGGCCTCGAGCATCTTGAGGATGACGCGGTCGGCAAGCGGAGTGAGTTTCATGGGATGTGCCTCCTTCTATATTTTCACAAATTTGAAAAACAAATTCACCGTTGGTTAGCACTCATTGTGATTGAGTGCTAACCAACGGTGCTATCATAGCGCAAGGCAAGCGATATTGCAAGGGGATTTTATGAAAAATCCGGTCGATTTGCAAAAATTCACAGTTTGGTAAAATTCTCTCAGCGCGCCGTCGCGTTCGGGTCGCAGCCGGCGGGGCCGAAGAAATTAAGCTTTTTGTCCGCCAGGCGGAGCGTCACGTCGTGCGAATGGGAGCACTCGCCGTCCAGACAGGTCACGATGTCGCCGTCGTCGGAGTGGATGCGCACGACCTTCGCCGTGGAAAAGCGCACCACGTCCTTCGGGAGCTTTTCGTGGTTTCCCGCAGAGTAGTCCGGGAAGAGCCGCGCGAAGCGGAGCTTGCTGATGTTCTTCACCAAAACCGTGTGCAGCACGCCGTCGTTCATCCGCGCCTCCGGCACCGGCGTGGAGCCGCCGCCGTAGTAGCGTCCGTTGCACATGGAGACGAGGGCGAAGTCGTCCTCGATCCTCTCCTCGTCCAGCCAGACCGTCCAATGCCGTCCGATGCGGCCGAAGAGGCCGTTCGCCGCCACGCTGACCAGATAGCTGCCGCGCCCGCTCAGGTGCGGATTGGCGCTGAACTTATGCACGCTCTCGGCAATGCGCGCGTCGATGCCCGAGCAGGCAATCGTCAGGCAGTAACGCCCGCTGCAGTCGATGAGGTCGAGCGCCTGCGTTTCGCCGTTCCAGAGATTTTCCGCATCGAGAAACTTTTCGTAGTCCGCGCCGAAGTTTTTGAGAAAATCATTGCCCGTGCCGATGGGGATGCAGGTCATCGCGGCGTTGGCATAGCCCGCGATGCCGTTGGCGACCTCATTGACCGTGCCGTCGCCGCCGCAGGCATAGAGCCGCACCTCTTCTCCGCTCTCGGCAAGACCGCGCGCGAGCGTGGCCGCGTGGCCGACCGACGCGGTGAGCATACACTGTACGTCCAGACCGTGCTTTTCCCGCAGCGCCTCCGCCATCGTGTAGATGCGCTGGCGGCTGTCGTTCTTACCGGCCGACGGATTGATGATAAAAATGTGTTTCAAGGTACAGGTCCCCCGTTTCGATGACGCGGCGGGAGGAACCTCCCCCGCGCAGACTCTCTTCTTTAAATCATAGCGCATACCGCGTAAAAAATGCAATGAACATTTTATGAAAAAGTGTCACAACCGGAGCGCGGTGCAGAAGCCTTAACGAAAAATTAACACCGGCGTCCCCGCGGACCGCCGGTGTTCGTTTTATCTCAGAGCCGCTTCCCATACATGAACAGGTCGCACTTGAGCATACCGTTGTAGAGCTTGCGCTTTTTGTCGGCTGTGCGGCCGAAGCAGCGCTCAAACTCCGTGTGCGACGAGAGCACATAAACGCGCCAGGTCTCCGGCAGCTTATCCACCGCGCGGCCAAAGGCGCGGTAAAGCTCCTCGGCCTCCTTCTGCTCCAGCAGACGCTCGCCGTAGGGCGGATTCGTCACAACGCGCCCATACTGCCCGCCCCAGTGGAAGCGCGTCGCATCGTCCACCTCAAAGCGCACCGTATCGTCCACCTCGGCAAGCTCCGCGTTGTGCCGCGCGATCTCAACGGCGTGAGGGTCAATGTCGCCGCCCCAGATCTCGTAGGTCTTGTCATGAAATTCGTTGTCCATCGCCTCGTCCGCCGCGTCGAGCCATATCCTTTTGTCCACCATCGCCCAGTGCTGCGCGGCAAAGCTGCGGTTCAGACCCGGGGCGCGGTTCCTGGCGATCAGCGCCGCCTCGATGGCGATGGTGCCGCTGCCGCAGAAGGGGTCGCAGAACGGGTCACGCCCATTGTAGTGCGAGAGCTTCACCAACGCGGCGGCCAGCGTCTCCTTGAGCGGAGCCGCCACGCCGACGGCGCGGTAGCCGCGCTTGTAAAGCCCCTCGCCGCTCGCGTCGAGGCAGAGCATCACCTCGTCCTTCATGATCGAGAAACGGATCTGATAGCGCTTGCCGGTCTCCGGCAGCGTTTCAAGCCCATAGGCCGCCCCGAGCCGCTCGACGACCGCCTTCTTCACGATGGACTGGCAGGCGGGGACGGAGTGCAGCGTGGAGTTGATGGAATAGCCCGTCACGGGGAACTCGCCCTCGCGGGGGATCCAGTCCTCCCAGCGCACGGCGCGGGTGCCCTGAAAGAGCGTTTCAAAATCCGTCGCGCGGAAGCTCGCGAGCACGAGCAGCACGCGCGCACCGCAGCGCAGATTGATGTTCAGCCGCGCGAGGTCGCGCTCCTCGCCGCGGCACAGCACACGCCCGTTTTCCACGCGGACGTCGGCAAGACCGAGCTTTTTCACTTCATCGCCCACCAGGCTCTCGAGCCCCAGCAGGCAGGGAATGGCAAATTGCAGCATGGCGTTTCCATCGCTTTCCTCTTTCGTTTTTTCCAGTATAGCGGACGCGGTGCAAAAACGCAATCGTCCGCGCGCAAAAAAAGCATGGTAATTCCCCTCGCCCTATGGTATACTATGGAAAAGCCCCAAACGCCCCTCCGGCGGGCAATGTAACGTTAAAGTTGCGCGCCGGACAGGCAAAAACGCAAAACGCAAGCGCAGGTTGGTGGAAAAAACACGGCGCGGGCGGTAGGATAGCCACACAGAGAGAAACGGAGGAACAGGGAAATGGCCTTTGGCGAAAAGCTGCAGGAGGTCCGAAAGCAAAGCGGCATGACGCAGGAGACCTTTGCCGAGCAGCTGCACGTCTCGCGGCAGGCGGTGTCGCGTTGGGAGTCCGGCCGCGGCTACCCGGAGATCGAAAAGATCCTCTACATCTGCCACCGCTACCACACGACGCTCGACGCGCTCTTCGCCGACGAGCTTCCGCCCGTCGAGGCGGAGGAGGCTGAGGTTGAGCAGCCCATTGCCGGCAAGCCGCTCAAGCGTTCCTTTGTTGACTTTCTCAGCAATCTTTCCCCCTACGACAAGCTCATCGGCGGCACGCTGATCTTTATCGTTCTGCTCTCGCTGATGGCGCTTGCCCACAGCATGAAAGGAGGTTCGGGAGGCAACATGACATTCGTATGGATCGCCGCCATCGTCATTTTCGGCATTGCCGAGGCGGCGACGGCGGGGCTGGTCTCCATCTGGTTCGTGGCGGGCGCGGTGGCCGCGCTGCTCGCGCTGGAGCTCGGCGCGGTGCTCTGGCTGCAGATCGTCGTCTTTCTGGCGGTCTCCATCGCGGCGCTGATCGCAACGCGCCCGCTGGCGCACAAAATGCTGGATAAGACCATCGTTCCCACCAACGCCGACCGCGTGCTGCACCACACGGCCAAGGTCACCGAGACCATCGACAACGAAAACACCACCGGCGCCGTCTACATCGACGGCAAAACATGGACCGCCCGCAGCGAGGACGGCGACGTGATCGCCCGCGGCTCCATGGTCACCATCGACCGAATGGAGGGCGTCAAGCTCTTCGTCAGAAAAGAAAGGGAGGAACCGTAATATGCCTATCGCATCCATTTTCAACTACATCGGCGTCATCGTGCTCGTCGTGCTCGTGCTCATTCTTGTTGTGAGCAACATCCACGTCGTGCAGCAGTCCCGCGCCTACGTCGTCGAGCGTCTCGGCGCGTACAGCGCGACCTGGAACGTCGGCCTGCACCTGAAGATCCCCTTCATTGAGCGCGTGGTCAAGAAGGTCAGCCTCAAGGAGCAGGTCGCCGACTTCGATCCCCAGCCCGTCATCACCAAGGATAACGTCACCATGCAGATCGACACGGTCATCTATTTTCAGATCACCGACCCCAAGCTCTACACCTACGGCGTCGAGCACCCGATGAACGCCATCGAGAACCTCACCGCCACGACCCTCCGCAACATCATCGGCGAAATGGAGCTCGACCAGTCCCTCACCAGCCGCGACGTCATCAACGCCAAGATGCGCTCCATCCTTGACGAAGCGACCGACCCCTGGGGCATCAAGGTCAACCGCGTGGAGCTGAAGAACATTCTGCCGCCCAAGGAAATTCAGAACGCCATGGAAAAGCAGATGAAGGCCGAGCGCGAGCGCCGCGAGTCCATTCTGCAGGCCGAGGGCCAGAAGCAGAGCCAGATCCTCGTCGCCGAGGGCGAAAAGCAGTCCACCATCCTCAAGGCGGACGCCGAGAAGCAGGCCGCCATCCTCCACGCCGAGGCCGAGCGTCAGGCTGCCGTGCTGCGCGCCGAGGGCGAGGCCGAGGCCATCATGAAGGTGCAGACCGCACTGGCAGACTCCATCAAGCTCCTCAACAACGCCAACCCCAACGATCAGGTCGTCAAGCTCAAGGCGCTCGAATCCTTCGAGAAGGCCGCCGACGGGCAGGCGACGAAGATCATCGTCCCCAGCGAGATCCAGAGCCTTGCCGGCCTTGCCGCCAGCTTCAAGGGTCTGCTCGAGGACGAGAAGAAGTAATATCCCACACCGCGAAAGAGAGCGCCTCGGCGCTCTCTTTTTTGTAACCCTTTTGTAACGACTTTTCCGCAAAGGCATGTTATTATGTAAATCAATAACATTGCTTGGGGAGGAACACCATGAAAACAAAGCTTACCGCGCTGCTGCTTGCCGCGGCGCTCGCGCTGACGCTCGCCGCCTGCGGCGAAAAAACCAACGCAGACATGCCGCTGCCCGACGAGCCGCCGGAGCCTGTCGCCGGGCAGCCCGCCGCGGGCGATGAATGGACCGTCCTGCACGCGGACGATGTGCTGCTGCACGAGGAGCTGTTCACCCTCTGCGAGGGCAGGACGGCGACGCTTGAGCTATACGGCTATCAGAACGGGGAGTATGACTGCGGCGTAAGCCGCATCCACCTTCTGTGGGACGACGGCAGAGAGGAGAATCTTCTGATCTCCGACCTCGGCGACGAGGTTTGGGGTGCGGACGGCTACACGAGCTGCTGGTCGCCGGAGAACTGCCTTGCAACCGGCGACTATAACTTCGATGGCTACCGCGACATCGGCTTACAGCTCGACAATCCCGCCTACAATGTGCCCTTCTATTACTGGTTCTACGACGCGCAGACAGACGGCTTCCGCCCCTACGGGAGGTGGGCCTTTGCGCTCGAGCCCGACGAGGAAAACGAGGTCTGCATCTGCCAATGGCATTCTACGCCCGAGTATTACACCGACACCTACCGTCCCGATGGGAACGGCGGGCTGTACCTCGCGCGGCGCGATACGGAGGTTTATTACAGCGCGGACGGGGTAAAGAGCTTCACCGAGGTCTATGCGGTCAATGAAAAGCCGCTCACCTACGCCGACCTCGACCGCGACGGTGAGTACGAGATCCTCGTCCTCACGACCTCGGAGCCGGATGAATTTGCAAAATGCCGCTACACGCTGGAGGCGAGGAAGTACAACGGTACGGTGCTCTTCACCAAGGAGGTCACCCCCTACTATACCGGTTGGGACACTTTCTTCCTCTGCTACGGAGAGGATGAAAACGGCGTGTGGGGCGCGGATGTGCTGTGCTATCAGACCCATGAGGACAGGGGCGTGGGCAGCTGCTCCTACGATTTGATCTCCTACGCCGGCGGGCGGGAGCGCTACCTTGACGGAAACACCATCACCTTTGTGCTCGAGGCGGACGGCGCCGCGCCGGTCCCCGACATCGACCGTGCGACGCAGGCGGAATTTGTGCGCTTCCGCGAGGGGGTGGCGTCGCTGCTGGAGGGAAGTTCCTATCTGCTCTTTTGCAGCGGTCCTGCCGAGGACCCCGACACACAGCAGGCAGTTGAAAATATCCTTGCCGGGCTCGACGCGCTGGAGGCCCGTCTCTACTCCAATGCGGGCTGAGCGCGATGCGCGCGTCTGATGCTCATCATTAGCTGCGCTTATCAAACTGTGCAAAACCATAAAAAGCGCCCGAAAACGGGCGCTTTTCTCTCTCTTTTTTTGGTCCCTCCGTCACCTTGTTTTTCTTGCGCAAATGCTCTATCATACGATACAATATCTACAATGGCAGCACAGCACGCACACTTATATTATACGACAGGAGGACGGTCCCATGGAACTGCTCAAGGAACGCATTCGCCGCGAAGGCAAGGTCCTGCCCGGCAACATCATCAAGGTCGACGGCTTTCTCAATCACCGCGTCGACACCAAACTGCTTGAGGCTCTGGCCGATGAGTTTGCGAAGTATTTTGACATCAGCAAGATCACCATGGTTTTAACAGCGGAGGCAAGCGGCATCGCTTTGGCCACGATCTGCGCTCAGAAATACGGTGTTCCCATGCTGTTCGCCAAGAAGGCGAAGAGCGACAACATCGAGGGCGGATTGTACCAGAGCGAGGTCTTTTCTTATACCTATAAAAAGAAGGTCACGCTGATCGTCAGCCATGAGTGGCTGCACGCGGACGACCACGTTCTCATCATCGACGACTTTATGGCCAAGGGCTACGCGATGCAGGGTCTCATCGACCTCGTCAACGCCGCGGGCGCGACACTCGAGGGCATCGGCGTCGCGGTCGAAAAGGGCTTCCAGGGCGGCGGCGACAAATTCCGTGCCTCCGGCGTGCCGTACAAGGCCCTCGCCGTCATCGAGCAGGCAGACGAGAACGGCATTCTCTTCCGTGAGGACGACTGAGATGAAAAAGGTACTGGTATTGGATTTCGGCGGGCAGTACAATCTGCTCGTCGCGCGCCGCGTGCGTGAATGCGGCGTCTACTGTGAGATCAAGCCCTACACCATGTCGATGGACGACATCCGCGCTTTTGACCCCGCCGCCATCATCTTCACCGGCGGCCCCGCGACGGTATTTGAGCCGAACGCCCCCGCGCTCGACAACGCCATTTTCGAGCTGGGCCTGCCCATCCTCGGCATCTGCTACGGCCAGCAGCTGATGATCCATCAGCTCGGCGGCGCCTGCCGCAGAGCCGAGGTCCGCGAGTACGGCAAGGTGGAGCTGACGCACGACGGCACGAGTCGGCTGTTCGACGGCATCGAGCCGACGAGCATCTACTGGATGAGCCACGGCGTCGAGGTCGAGCGCCTTTCCCCCGGCTTCCGCGCCATCGCGCACACCGCGGGCTGCGCCTACGCCGCCATCGAGAACGCGGAACGAAAGCTCTACGGCGTGCAGTTCCATCCCGAGGTGCTGCATACCGTCCACGGCACCGAAATTCTGAAAAACTTTCTCTATAAGGTCTGCGGCCTTGCCCCCGAGTGGAGCATGGCGAATTACGTCAGCGAAGCCATTGAGGAGGTCCGCGCCAAGGTCGGCGGCGGCAAGGTGCTGCTGGCGCTCTCCGGCGGCGTGGACAGCGCCGTGGCTGCCGCGCTTCTCTACCGCGCGGTCGGCGAACAGCTCACCTGCATCTTTGTCGATCACGGCCTGCTGCGCAAGGACGAGGGCGATCAGGTCGAGCGTGCCATGCACGACTGCCTTGGTATGCACATCGTGCGTGTGAACGCGCAGGAGCGTTTTCTCACCAAGCTCGCCGGCATCTCCGAGCCGGAGCGCAAGCGCAAGATCATCGGCGAGGAGTTCATCCGCGTCTTTGAAGCGGAGGCCAAAAAGCTCGGCCGCGTCGATTTCCTCGCGCAGGGCACCATCTACCCCGACGTGGTGGAATCCGGCGTTGGCGGCGAGAGCGTCGTCATCAAGAGCCACCACAACGTCGGCGGGCTTCCCGACCATGTGGATTTCAAGGAGATCATCGAGCCCCTGCGCCGTCTCTTCAAGGACGAGGTGCGCCAGCTCGGCATTGAGCTCGGCCTGCCCGAAAGTCTTGTCTGGCGCCAGCCCTTCCCCGGCCCCGGCCTCGCCATCCGCGTCATCGGCGACATCACCGAGGAGAAGCTCGCCATCGTCCGCGAGGCGGACGCCATCTTCCGCGAGGAGGTCGCCAGGGCGGGCCTCGAGCGCAGCATCAACCAGTATTTCGCCGCGCTTACGAATCTGCGCTCGGTCGGCGTCATGGGCGACGAGCGCACCTATGACTACGCCATCGCGCTGCGCGCGGTGGAGACGCAGGACTTCATGACCGCCGACTTTTCGCGCCTGCCGTGGGAGCTGCTCGACACCGTCTCCCGCCGCATCGTGAACGAGGTCAAGGGCGTCAACCGCATCCTCTACGACGTCACCTCCAAGCCTCCCGCCACGGTGGAGCTGGAATGACCGACCGTCCAATCAATTTAACGCTCTCTTCTCAAAGCCCCCGGCTGCGGTCGGGGGCTTTGCCTATATCCGCGCGATGATTTTATGATAATCATATAAAATTTATTGTAAAACGATAAAAATATATTGACAAACGAATACTCGGCGGTTATACTGTCCTCATCAAGCATCTTGAGGAGGTCGGAAAAATGAAGTGGAACCGTTGGATCATCAAGGCGGCCAAGATCATCACAAGGTTTACCGAGCTCGGTTATTGGATGACGGCCGCTCTCATGCTCACAGCCGGAATATACTCGTTTGCGGACCGCACATTTCTCGCGGACGCTCTGGCGGGATCGATCCGTACCGGCCGTTTGGAGCTCAGCATCCTCGGCTTTGAGTTCAGCGTACCGACCGCGAACGGCATTGATATGCGGGCAATGCTTCTGTATTTTGCCGCAGCCGTCGTGCTTCCTTCCCTCATGGCGATGATCTTCCGCAATCTCTACCTTATCATCAAGCGATCAGAGAGCAGCACGGTTTTTCAGGCGGATAATATCCGTATGCTCCGCGAGATCGGCATTTTCGCCATCTCCATTCCGCTCGCGGGGCTTGCGCTGAGCACCGTGTGCCGCCTGATCCTCGGCACCGATACCGTCGAAACGAGCGTTCGGCTCTACGGCTTCTCCATGGGTCTTGTGATCCTCTGCCTGACGCAGTTCTTTGCGCGCGGCGTGGAGCTGGAACAAGATGTGGAAGGACTTGTGTAAATGGGAAAGATCATTCTGAGACTGGACCGCATGATGGTCGAGCGAAAAATGTCGCTGAACGAGCTGGCAGAGCGCGTCGGCATCTCCAACGTGAATCTGTCCAAGATCAAGAACAACAAGGTGACGGCGATCCGCTTCTCCACGCTCGCGGCGATCTGTGAGGCGCTCAACTGCGATGCCGGCGATATTCTTGAATACCGGGAAGAGGACAAAGCCTGAATGAAAAATCGGAAAGCCGACGGCTCTCCGATTTTTTCTCTTGACAATATCGATATTCGATAGTATACTCTCCTCAAGAATATCGAATATCGATAAAAGGAGGCGGTACAATGGCCCGCGAAAAATTTCAGACGCTCACCGAGCAGATGTTTTACGTCCTCCTCTGTCTGCGGGAGGAATGCTGCGGCATGGACCTGATGGAGCGCATCCGTCTGCTCACGAGCGGCCGCGTGAGCGTCGGCCCCGGCACGCTCTACAATCTTTTGGAGCAGTTTGCCGCCGAGGGCTACATCGTCGAGACCAAATGCGAGGGCCGCCGCCGCAGCTACGTCCTCACCGAAAAAGGCGAGGAGCGGCTGCACGGCGAGATGGACCGTCTGACGGCGCAGATGAACGATTACCAGCGACTTTTGAAGGGAGGCGACAAGCCATGCGAACTGACCGATGGAACAAGAAGCGAGAACTGAACCTCTACGCCTTCTACGACCACACGGGACTCGAGCGACACCTGGAGAAAATGGCCGCCAACGGCTGGATGCTTGAATCCGTCGGCACCTACGCCCTGCGCTACCGCCGCTGCGAGCCGAAAAAGCTCCGCTTCGCGGTGGTCTACTACCCCAAGACCGACAGCTTTTGTCCCGACGAACCAAACCACGAGAACCTGACCTTTTGGGACTACTGCGCCGGCGCGGGCTGGCAGATCGTTACGCAGCGCGGCGACACGCACATTTTCTACAACGAGGACCTTGACGCCGTGCCCATCGAGACCGAGGCCGTCGTGCAGGTCGAAACGATGGAGCGCGCCAAGAAGGGCTATGTGCTCAGCAACACGATCACGGTCGCCTGCATGCTGCCGACGATGCTCTATCTTCAGGTGTCGCAGCTGCGGCGCGATCCGGTCGCCTTTCTCGCGGACGGCTACGACCTCACCATGATGCTGATGATCTTCGTCATGATCCTCCTCTTCGGCGTCGAGCTGCTCGGCTACCGGCTCTGGCTGCGCAAGGCGAAGCGCAACGCCCGCGAGCTGGGCATCTTCACCCCCACCCACTCGAGCCGCTGGCTGAGCTTCCTGCGCTCGATCTGGATCTTTGTCTTTTGGGCGCTCATGGTCATCCCCCTGCTTTTCCGCAGCGCCGGTCTGTGTATCGTTCTCGTCTCCACCGGCGTTGTGCTCGTCCCCGTCGGCGGAGCCGCGCTCGTCGGCAAGCAGGTGTGGAAAAGGAGCGTACCGCCGAAAAAACGCAGGCTCATCTTAGCGCTCTCGGTTCTTTGCTCCGTCCTGTTATCCGTCATGCTGATGATCGGCGTCATGACCTACGGCATATCAAGCGGCTGGTTTGACGACGTACCGAAAAACGCGGAGGAATACACTTACACCGTCGGCGGCAGCCCGCAGGTCGGCTACCTCTACCATGACACGCTCCCGCTCTATGTGCAGGACCTGACCGATACCGACTATGCCCGCTACTCCTGCGAGGCCCTCGAGCGCGGAGACTCCGTCTTCGTCCGACAGGTCGAATACCGTCAGGAGCTCCCCTACGACGTGCGCTGGAGCGACGAGAATGACCCGCCGCTGCCGGAGCTGTTCTACACCGTCATCGACGTGAAGCTCGCCCCGCTCTTCGACTTCTGCCTCCAAAGCACGCTGCGCGCAGAAGATCTCTACGGCATCGAATACCGCGAGACCGATCCCGCGCCGTGGGGCGCCGACCGGGCGTGGCGGGAATGCGACGCCCATAGCGGCGAAAAATATGACACCTGGCTGCTCATCTACGGTCAGCGCATCGTGGAGTTCCATCCGCGCAGCTTCTCACCCGATGCCGCGCAAATGGCTGTGATCGGTGAAACGCTCGGCAAATGATGAAAAAGCTGAGATGGCTCACGCCGTCTCAGCTTTTATTCACCTGTTCGGCTCCATGTCGCCGGCGAGCGTGTCGAGGTATTGGTAGTACGGCATCAGGAAGCGGAAGCCGTCGAGCACCTCGCCCTTGAGCTGCGGCGTGAAAAGCACGCCCTCGGGGTTATCGTCATAGCCGATGGCAATGTTTTTGCGGTTGTACCACGGATTCAGCAGCTTGCCCGCATCGCCCTTTGGACGCTTGAATTCCTCGCCGGAGAGCACAAATTTTGACTTATTCAGCCGCCGCGCCAGCCTTTCGAGCGGTTTGGGGTCGTTGTCGATGCGCGCACGGAGCTTCGCCATCGTCGCCGCCCCCGCGTCCCAGTAGCCGCAGCCGTAGCTGTAGTAGTTCGGCGCAAGCTCAAAATAGAGCGCGGGCACGCTCTCAAAGCGCTCGTGCGGCCGCTCGATGGTGAACCACAGATGCTCCTTGTACGGCCCGCGTCCGTGCAGCCGCCGCGCGTCGCGGTAGATGCGGCAGACGTGCAGCCGCCAGTCCTGCCTGGGATAGTCCTCCGCCAGCGCGGAAAAGACCTCCTTCCCCAGCTCGCGCATGGGAATGTCCACATAGTCCGTAAAATCCTGCTTGTGCGCCATGAACCAGCCCCGCTCGTTATTCAGGCTGATGCCCCAAAGGAAGTCGATGGCGTTCTGTGAAAAGCCCTGAAACATAGAAAAGACCTCTTTGCTTTTGTTTTCGTCAGTTTATCAGCTTTTCCGCGCCGCGTAAAGTGACAAATGCAACCGCAAAAGAAAAAACGCAGCCTAAGCTGCGCTTTCCCTTTCTACAACGAACGAGAGGAGGAAACTCTCAGAAGTTGGCTTATTGTCCGCTCTTACTTGGCGGAGTGACCGTGATCGACCTCATACATGTGCTCGATGAGCTCGAGGACCTTGTTGGAGTAGCCGATCTCGTTATCGTACCAGCTGACGACCTTGACAAAGGTATCCGTCAGGGCGATGCCGGCGGTGGCGTCGAAAATGGAGGTGCGGGAGTCGCCGAGGAAGTCGGAGGAAACGACGGCCTCGTCGGTGTAGCCGAGGATGCCCTTCAGCTCGCCCTCGCTGGCCTTCTTCATGGCGACGCAGATCTCATCGTAGGTGGTGGGCTTCTCGAGGTTGACGGTCAGGTCAACGACGGAAACGTCCAGCGTCGGAACGCGCATGGACATACCGGTCAGCTTGCCGTTGAGCTCAGGAATGACCTTGCCGACCGCACGGGCTGCGCCGGTGGAGCTGGGGATGATGTTCGCGGTAGCCGCGCGGCCGCCGCGCCAATCCTTGAGAGAGGGACCGTCCACCGTCTCCTGTGTGGCGGTGACCGAGTGGATGGTCGTCATCAGGCCGTCCTTGATGCCGAAGTTCTCATGCAGAACCTTGGCAATGGGGGCGAGGCAGTTGGTGGTGCAGCTCGCGTTGGAGACGAACTGCATATCGCTGGTATAGTTCTTATGGTTCACGCCCATGACGAACATCGGGGTGTCGTCCTTGCTCGGCGCGGACATGACGACCTTCTTTGCGCCGGCGGCGATGTGACCGGCAGCCTTTTCCTTCGTCAGGAACAGGCCGGTGGACTCGACGATATACTCCGCGCCGAGCTTGCCCCACTTCAGGTTCGCGGGGTCTCTCTCGCTGAACACGGGAATGACCTGACCATTGACGACCAGCGCGTTCTCGCGGCTTTCGATGTCAGCCTTGCAGCGGCCGTGCATCGTATCGTACTTGAGCATATAGGCAAGATAATCGGCAGGGCACAGATCGTTGATGCCGACCACGTCGATCTCAGGATGCTCGAGGCAGGCACGGAACACCATACGGCCGATACGACCAAAGCCGTTGATACCGATTTTAATAGACATAAAATGCGCTCCCTTTCGTTTTTACGGAATATATCAAATGTATGGCACATTTGGTATTATAGCATACTCTTTTTCAAATGCAAGTGTTTTTTCAAAAAATTTTCCTTTACACGAAAGTTCTTGTATTTTCGACAGGAGTTTGGTATTCTACTTATTACCTCACATTGCACATTGCGCTCAACGCGCTGCGGTACTTTTTTCCACACGAAAATCGCGCCGTCCTGCAAAGGATATGAACAGCTTTCCCAAAGGAGGCGCACTTTATGATGCCGCTTGACGAAAAAGACCTCCAGCTTCTGGCCGAGGTCCTGCCGAACGTTTCGGCCCAGCTCCGCTCCTCGATGGCGAACGTGTTTGCCGCGGCGAACCGTCTCGCGCCGGCGGAAGCGCGTGAGGCCGACTCCGTGCTGGATAAAAATGCAGCCATTCTCACGATGAGCTGCCATCAAATGCTGCGTCTGGTCGGCAACCTCTCCGCCGCGAGCGAGCTGGTGCAGGGCGGACGCTTCCGGCTGTGCAACGACGATATCGTCGGCTTCTGCCACGCGCTCTGCGAGCGTGCCGAGCCGCTTTTCGCGCTGCGCGGCGTCGCGCTGCGCTTTTCCGCCAGCCACGAGAGCCACGTCATCGCATTCAACGCCCCCATGCTCGAGCGCGCGCTTTTGAACCTGCTCTCCAACGCGCTGAAATTCACGCCGGAGGGCGGCACGGTCAGCGTGCGCGTCAAATGCGGTGAGCGCCATGTTCAGCTCACCGTGGCCGACACGGGCCGCGGCATCGAGCCGGAGCGCCTTGCTCACATCTTCGAGCGCTATCTGGATACGGACCGCCTTGATCCCGCGCCGCCGCACGGTCTCGGCGTCGGGCTGTCCCTCTGCCGCCGCATCGCGCAGGGCCATGGCGGGATGCTCGTGGCGGAATCCGCTGTCGGTAAGGGCACGGCCTTCACGCTCTCGCTGCCCAACGCCCGCTCGACGGATCTGTCGCTGTCCGACCGCCGCTTTGACTATGCCGGCGGCTTCGACCATGTTCTCATGGAGTTGAGTGACGCGCTGCCGAGCCGCGCGTTTCTGCAAAAATACCTGGATTGAGGAAATTTCTCTATGGCAAAAAGGGTTTTAGTCGGTATGTCGGGCGGCGTGGACAGCGCCGCCTGCGTCCTCCTGCTGCAAAAGCAGGGCTATGCTGTTTCCGGCATCACACTGCGGCTGCACCATTATAAGGACCGTCCCGGCACCTGCGGCAGCGCCGACGACATCGAGGAGGCCGCGCGCGTCGCCGCGCAGATGGGCATCTCCCACCGGGTACTCGACCTGTGCGACCTTTTCCGCCGCGAGGTCATGGGGCATTTTGTCTCGGAATACTGCGCGGGCCGCACCCCGAACCCCTGTCTGGACTGCAACCGCGAGCTGAAGTTCGGCGCGATGCTCGACTGGGCGCTCGACCACGGCTTCGACTATGTTTCCACCGGGCACTATGCCCGCGTCGGCTTCGACGCTGCGTCGGGCCGTCACCTGCTCCTGCGCGGCGTGGACGCGCACAAGGATCAGAGCTATGTGCTCTACCAAATGACGCAGCGCCAGCTCGCGCATCTGCTGCTTCCCGTCGGCGAATACAGCAAGCCGGAGATCCGCGCCCTCGCCGCAGACTTCGGCCTAGAAAACGCACAGAAGCCCGACTCGCAGGACATCTGCTTCGTCCCCGACGGGGACTATGTGCGCTTCCTGCGCGAGTTCGGCGGCGTCACGCCCGAGCCGGGCGACTTCGTCGATACGAGCGGCCGCGTCCTCGGTCGTCACCGCGGACTGGTCGCCTACACCGCCGGTCAGCGCAAGGGTCTCGGCGTGAGCGCCGACCGCCCGCTCTACGTCCTTTCCAAGGACGCGAAGCACAACACCGTGCTCCTCGGCGACGACGCGGAGCTATTTTCCTCCGCCCTGCTCGCCTCGCGCGTGAACTGGATCATTACGCCGCCGGCGGAGCCGCTGCGCGTCACCGCCAAAACGCGCTATTCCCAGCGCGAAAGTGCCGCGACCGTCACGCCGTTGGACGGCGGCGCGGTCCGCGTGGACTTTGACGAGCCGCAGCGCGCCATCACCGCGGGGCAGGCCGTGGTCTTTTACCGCGGCGACGTTGTCGCCGGCGGCGCGACCATCGACAAGGCTTTATAAAAACGAAAAACGCTCCGCCTGCGTTCCTTCCCTGAAACGCGCGGAGCTTTTTCTCACTTACCGTTCGCTGACGAACCAGTCGTCCACAAAGATCATGTCGTCCACGTCGCCGCGGACGCCCTGCCACTCTCTCATGCTCTCACCTCCCCGTGCCATACCATGCAGTATATGCGCGCAGCGGCGAAAGATTGCACGAAAAAGGGCATTTGGGCAAAAGGAAACCATTGGTTGACAAAACGAAACACCCGGTTGGTGGCGCAAAACGGCTGTTTTTGCTAAGCTGATGCCATCAAAGCAAAGGAGAAAGCGCCCATGAAGCTATGTGAAAAACTCTATGAGCTCCGCCGCGCGGCGGGCCTCTCGCAGGAGGAGCTGGCCGAAAGGCTGAACGTCTCCCGTCAGGCCGTCTCCAAGTGGGAAAACGGCGCCGCCCAGCCCGAGCTGAGCAAGCTCGTGGAGCTCAGCCGTCTCTACGGCGTGAGCGTCGATGAGCTTTTGAGCCTTGAGGAGGCGGAAAAGGGTGACGCCAAGGCCGCCTCGTCTGTCGACGCTTCCACGCCCGCGCCCGCGCAGGAGACCCTTGCCGCGCCGAAGAAGGCGCGGCGGCAAAAGCTCCTTCTCGGCGCGGCGGCGGTCTGCCTCGCCCTCGCCGTCGGTCTGGCACTCTACAATAACCACCGCGTCAAGCAGCTCGAGCGGCAGGTCGGCTCTCTGCAATCACAGATCATGAGCGTGCAGTCCAGCCTTTCCTCGCAGATCGCGGGCATCAGCAGCTCCGTGCGCGAAGCGATGGAGGAGAGCGCCACGCTGACCGCGCAGTTCGACTACACGGTCAAGCGCTTCGACCTGGACGCCTACACCTGCACGGTTGCCTTCGCCCTCCAGCCCAAGACGGTGCAGGACGATCTTGCCGTCTCCCTCCGTCTCCGCTCCCTTGCCTCCGACGACGGAACGACCGCCGTCGAGCTGGTCCGCGACGAGTACGACGTCTACCGAGGCGAAGCCGTGCTTTCGATGAACGATGATGGCTTCGAAGCCACCGCCGCCTACGATACCGGCGGCGAGCGCCGGCTCGAGACGATCCGCGACCTGCCCGGCTTCGCCAACGAGGCGCTGCCGAAGCTCTATGAGGATCTTTCCTTCGGCTACGGCTACAGCCAATCCTATTCCAGCTCGGTCATCCGGTGCAACGTCAAGGGCTGGGAGGACCCCGAGGACCACCGCACCGCGGACCTCTACCTCGGCGCTTATGATGCCGACGTCCGGTCCGCGTGGCTCGACTATCTGGTGGACGGAAAGAGCGCGGCGCAAAGCACGCTCAAATTTGTGGAGGCCGCCGGCGACGAGCGCTCCGCCGTGCTGTGGTGGATCAGCGACATTCCCGATGAGAGCACCGCCGGCGTCTACAGCATCTACGGCGCGGAGGGCGTGGAATTTGACCTTCCCTACGGTGCGGAGCTGCAGGTCGTATTCCATGCGGAGCTGACCGACGGCACGCGGCTCTCGGCAATGCTCACGCGCGAGATAATGCCCTCCGCCAACAACAGCGCCGACGGCGAGAGCGAGACCACCGCCATGCCCATCATCCTTACAAAAGACTGAGCCGTTCAGAGAGCGCCGCCCGCGGGCGGCGTTCTTTTTTGCGCCGCTCGCGCCAAAGCGTCCAGGAAACGCGCCGCAGCCGTCCGAAATTTTGACGGAAAAAGGGCTTGCAAAGCCCTCGCGTTGTGCTATGATGAGGCCGAAACGAAGCGCGCGACGCGCGCATTTCCGAAAGAGAGGATGAGGAGAGCTTGTTGGAATTTTTAGAGCAGGAGCACATCAGCCCCGCGCTGCTCGACGGCGTCCGCGCCTACCGCGCGCAATATCCGACCGAGCCGGCGCTGCAGGGCCGCATCCCGCAGCCGCGCTATCATTATTATGGGAAAGAGGTCTGGGAGGCCGCCATCGCCGCACTGCTGTGCGGCGAGAACCTGCTGCTCGCCGGCAGCAAGGCGACCGGCAAGAACGTGCTGGCTGAAAATCTGGCGCAGGCCTTCGGCCGCCCCGCGTGGGACGTTTCCTTCCACGTCAGCATGGACGCCGCCGGACTCATCGGCATGGACACCTTTGAAAACGGACAGGTGACCTTCCGCCCCGGCCCCGTCTACCTCTGCGCGAAGCACGGGGGCTTCGGCGTGCTCGACGAGATCAACATGGCCAAAAATGAGGCTCTTGCCGTGCTGCACGCCGCGCTGGACTTCCGCCGCGCCATCGACGTCCCCGGCTACGACCGCGTGACGGTCGCCCCCGCCGCGCGCTTCATCGGCACGATGAACTACGGCTACGCCGGCACGCGCGAGCTGAATGAAGCGCTCACCTCGCGCTTTGTTGTCATTCAGATGCCGCCCATCGCGGAGGACGGTCTGGACCGTCTGCTCGGCGAGGAGTTTCCCACGCTGGAGAAAAAGTACCGCGGACAGCTCGTGCAGCTCTTTCTCGACCTGCAAAAGAAGTGCGGGAGCGCGGAGATCTCCTCCAAGGCGCTCGACCTGCGCGGGCTTCTGGACGCGCTGCGCCTGATCCGCCGCGGCGTGAGCGCCGGTACAGCGCTCGACATGGGCATCACCAACAAGGCCTTCGACGCCTACGAGCAGAGCCTCATCCGCGACGTTATCGCCGCGCGCATCCCCGCGAAGCTCGACCGCAGCCGCCTGTTCACCGACTGATATGGAAACCGACAGCTACAGCGCCAACCAGCGCCGCGCCATCAATCTGGTCTGGACCGCCTGCGGCGACTATCAATTTGAGCCGCAGTTCCTCGCCCTCAAGGCCGACGGCACGCCGGACTTCTACATGAACTGCGTCATCGGTCTGGTCCGCAAGTGGCTGGGCGACGAGATGCCGCGCCGTCTCTTCGCCCTTTGGGCGGACGACACACGGCGCTCCGCGTTCGACGACCTCACGTGGCTCGCGCTGGAAAACGCCGTCTATGAAAAGGAGCTTCCCGTCCGTCCCGTGCTCACGGAGCTGCGCCGCGCCCACGCCGCAGAATTTTTTGCCTCGGAATATCAGCTCTCGCGGCAGGAGTGGATGGACAAGAACCAGCTCGTCTATTCGCTCCAGTCCGCCCGCTGGAGATCTGTCCTTGGGCAGAAGCCGCCGCTGCTCGCCCCGTGGGAAAAGGGACTCTCCGAGGCCCTCGCCTGCCCGGGCACGCTCGACGCGGACGATCTGGAGGCCGCCGTCCGCGCGGCGTTTGAGAAATACCTGCAATTTGACGGCACGCCCCATAAAAAATCACCATTCCGCCTTCATTTCAGCGATAAGTGGGCGCCGCTGCTCACCAAGCTCCTGCCGGTCGAGATCGTCCGCACCGACGAGCTGACCATCGGCCGCTCTGCGGTCGCCGGCGAGAACGGCATGGTGCGCGCGTCCAACGCGCTGCGCGCCCAGCTTCGCTCGAACGAGCGCGAAGCGGAGGATCACGACTACATCGAGCGCTGCTTCGGCCGCAGCCTCTATTCCCCGCAGGCGCTCGCGCGCATCGAGCAGCGCTGCTGCACCGGCGATCACCTCGGCTGCCATCTCTGGTTCACCCGCGGCGAGCGCGTGCCGGGCCAGCCCATGCGCGCCGACACGCAGCGTCTTTTCGAGCAGGCTGCCGAGCAGGCCAAGCGCAACCGCGCCGCCTACGTCCGCGACAGTGCGCTGCATCAGAATGCTCTCCTGCGTCTGACGGAGCAGATTCGCAACTGTATGCTCATCCATCAGCAGCCCGAGGACATCCTCGCCCGCGAGGGGCGGCTGGACGGTACGCGCGTCTGGCGCGCACCGGTGCTGCACGACAGCCGCGTCTTTCTCCGCAGGGACGAGGAGAGCCGCGCGGGCTTCACCGTCGACCTGATGCTCGACGCCTCGGCCTCACGCCTGCACTGTCAGGAGAGCATCGCCATTCAGGGCTATCTTCTCGCCAAAAGCCTTGTCTCCTGCGGCATTCCCGTGCGCGTGACCAGCTTCTGCAGCCTGCGCGGCTACACGGTGCTGCGCGTTTTGAAGGATTTCGGGGACAAAAACGGCGAGCATCGCGTGTTCGACTACTTTGCCGCGGGCTGGAACCGCGACGGTCTGGCTCTGCGCGGCATGGGCGAGCTGATGAAATCGGCTCCCGCGGACAAGCACCTGCTGATCCTGCTCACCGATGCCAGCCCGAACGACAGCCATAAAATTCTCCCGAGCGGCAAAATTCCGCTCAGCCGCGATTACGACGGTCAGCCCGGCATCGACGACACCGCCGCCGAGGTCCGCGCCCTGCGCGCGCAGGGCATCCGCGTCGCCGCGGTGTTCATGGGCGAGAACACCAGCGTTCCGGCGGCGAACGCCATCTATGGCCGCGACCTCGCGCGCATCCGGCGCATCGACCAGCTTGCCGCCGCGGCGGGCCGCCTCATTCAGGATGAGATCCGGGAGCTATCCGGCTAAACAGCAAGGGCGCGTTCAAAAGAACGCGCCCTTTGGCTTTATGTATACCTCTCTGCTCAGCAGCATTCCATCGGATAGGCGAGCTGCCCGACCGGCCCGTGCCGGAGAGCGAATGGCCCGATGAAGATTGATACGGTAAAAAATGAGGAGTACCTTTTTGAGGTACTCCTCTCCATATCGCTGTTCATTTGGGCGGATCCTTTTTATTTGTGTTGTGATCCAACAGATCGCGAATCCCCTGCATGAGAACCAGAATTCCGATCAGCCAGCAAAAACCTCCCATTGCGAAAGCGAAGGTCCTCTCTCCGGAACCGGGACACATCATAGCGTAGAAGACCAAGATGTAGGCCGGGATCTGTAAAAGGACAAAATAAAGGATCAGCTCGAGCGGCTTTTTTTGCGGAGAATGGCCCCGCCAATGCAGCAGATACGCCACAGTCAGTATGACCGCCCCGGCAAATACGGTATGAAAAAGCAGGGGAGCTTCCTGTTCCATCAACATAGTGGGACCCTCCTTATGTCATAAATTTGCAAATGCTTTTATTTTGCAGCCGCATCTGCTTGATTCGCTCCATTGACGATCATTAAACTCCTTATGCCTATCATGCAGCTGTTTTGGAACTACGAAGCAATGAAAAATTGTGTGCCCCATTGAAATAACTCTCTTTGATAATATATGCATTTTATACCAAAAACAGCAAAATGTCAATAAAACATTGTCCAATATTGCCATATCAAATAGGTGCAACACAGGTGCAACAAAAGTGCAACAGTTTGCTCTATTTTTTGCTCAAAACCTGTCAGAAAGTCGTTTCAAACTTGTTTCGGACTTGATAAAAGGTTGTTTCTGAAAAATTACATATTTGTTGGAAAAGCGGCGAAAACACGCGAATATAGCAGAAAATCCAGTCTAAAATGTGCATAGAAAACGACCGGAAATCTTTCGATTTCCGGTCGTTTCTGGTGCGGACTACTGGACTCGAACCAGTGACCTCATGCGTGTGAAGCATGCGCTCTAACCAGCTGAGCTAAGCCCGCAAATGGTGACCCGTACGGGATTCGAACCCATGTTACAGCCGTGAAAGGGCCGTGTCTTAACCACTTGACCAACGGGCCATATAACACACGGGATGCTTTCGCATCCCGTGCTTTTGGTAGCGGCACCTGGATTCGAACCGGGGACACTTCGGGTATGAACCGAATGCTCTGGCCAACTGAGCTATGCCGCCATATTCTGCCCGACAGGACAAGGGACAGTATAACAGGGAGAAGGTCCGTTTGTCAATAGCTTTCTCGTAAAAAATCAAAAAATGCGGCAGGACGCGCCTTATATTTTCTCTTTACCTTTCTGCGCATCTTTGCTATAATATTAGATTGAATTAGTATCCGCGGCACTTTTGCCGTACAGATCGGAGGTCTCTGCATGAAATACGAACGCTGGCTCATCCCGGAAACGGATGACGCCGCGGTCGAAGCTCTGATGGACGCAGGCTATCCCTATCTGGTATCGACCGTACTGGCCTCGCGAGGCGTCGTCACGCCCGAGCAGGCCGCCGCGCATCTCGACCGCGAACGCTCGCTGGTCTACTCCCCCTTCCTCATGCGCGATATGGACAAGGCCGTGGCGCGCATCGACCGCGCGCTTGCCGGCGGCGAGACCATCGCCGTGTTCGGCGATTACGACGTGGACGGCATCACCTCCACCTGCCTTCTGACCGATTATCTCCGCTCCCGCGGCGCGGCGGTGCTCATGCACATTCCCCGCCGCATTGAGGAGGGCTACGGCCTCGGCTGCGACGCGATCCGCGCGCTTGCCGAGCAGGGCGTCACGCTCATCGTCACCGTGGACTGCGGCATCACCGGCGTGGAGGAGACCGCCTTTGCCGCCACCCTCGGCGTCGACCTCGTCATCACCGATCACCACGAATGTAAGGACGCGCTGCCCGCCGCCTGCGCCGTGGTCGACCCCCACCGCCCGGACTGCGGCTTTCCGTTCAAGCATCTTGCCGGCGTCGGCGTCGCGCTCGAGCTGGTCCTCGCCCTCGGCGGCGCCGAGCGCGAAAGCGCGCTCTTCTCCCGCTACTGCACCCTTGCCGCCATCGGCACCATTGCCGACGTCATGCGCATGGAGGGCGAAAACCGCACCATCGTCCAATGCGGCCTCGAGGGCATCGACCGCAGCGACTTCACCGGACTGCACGCGCTGCTGCGCGAGGCCGGCCTGACCGGACGTCCGCTCTCCTCCGTGCAGATCGGCTTCGTCCTCGCCCCCCGCATCAACGCCGCCGGACGCATGGGCCGTGCAGAGCTGGCCGCCGAGCTCCTGCTCACGCAGGACCCCGCCAAGGCTGAGCGGCTCGCCCGCGAGCTGTGCGACCTCAACCGCGAGCGCCAGAGCGTCGAGCAGGATATCTTCCGCTGCGCCATCGAGCAGATGGACACCCTCGCCCCCACCGAGCGCAACGCGCTCGTGCTCTCGAGCGAGGAATGGCATCAGGGCGTGGTCGGCATCGTCGCCTCGCGTCTATCCGAAAAATTCTCCTGCCCCAGCTTCATGATCCACCTCGCCGGCGGCATGGGCAAGGGCTCCTGCCGCAGCTACGGCGGCTTCAACCTCTTTGCCGCGCTCGAAGCGTGCAGCGACCTGCTCGTCGGCTTCGGCGGGCACGAGCTCGCCGCGGGCTTCACCATCAAGGAGGAGAATATCCCCGCCTTCCGCAAGCGCATCAATCAATACGTCCGCACCCACTGCGGCGACTCGGCCCCCGTCTCCTCGCTGGAGATCGACGCCGCCCTCACCCGCCCGAGCCTCATCACGCTTCAGGAGGTCGAGGAGCTTTCCCGCCTCGAGCCCTACGGCGCGGGCAACAACCGCCCCGTCTTCTGCCTGCGCGGTGCGCGGCTGGAGTCCATGCAGAGCGTAGGACAGAACAAGCATCTCAAGCTCCGGCTCCAGAAGGGTCACACGAGCTTCGACGGCATCTTCTTCTCCGTCACCCCCGCGGAATGCGGCCTGACCGTCGGCGAGCGCGTGGACGCCGCCTTCTACCTTCAGGTCAATGAGTTCCGCGGCAGCCGCTCCCTGCAGCTCCAGCTCGTCGATTTGCGCAGCGCGCACGACCCCGGCGCCCGCGAGGCCGAGCAGCTTGAGCTGTGCCGCACGCTGATCCGCGGCGGCGGCGTGAGTGCGAAGGACGCCGCGAAGCTCCTGCCCTCGCGTGAGCAGTTCGTGCGCGTCTGGCGTGCGCTCGAGCGCGAGGTGGACGGCACGCTCACCTCTCCGGAGCTGCCCTTCCTGCGGCGGCTCTCCGCCGAGGCCCTCGGCGCGGAGAGCTTTCCGCGCACGGTCATGTGTCTCGCGGTCTTTGCCGAGCGCGGGCTCGTGACCGTCGAGCGCCACGACAAATACATCACGCTCCGTCTCACCGGCGGCAAGCGTGTGGATCTTGATGCCAGCCCCTATCTCTGCGCCCTGCGCGAGGGACTGGACGGAACGAAAGGAGGCAGCAGCGTATGAGCGACGTAAAAACGATCGAGCAGGCTCCCATTGAGCAGACCCCCCAGCCCATCCCCGAGGTGGTGCAGAAGCAGTACGATCATCTGGTCGAGACCATCCGCGCCTACAACCCCGGCGCAGACTTCGCCCAGATCGATGCCGCCTTCCGCTACGCCGCCGCGCACCACGGCGCCCAGAAGCGCAAGGACGGCTCGCCCTTCGTCACCCACCCCATCGCCGTTGCGCAGATCGTGGCCGAGGAGCTGCATCTTGACAGCGAATCCATCATCGCCGCCCTCCTGCACGACTGCATCGAGGACACCGACGCGACCTACGACGACATCGCCAAGCGCTTCTCCCCCACCGTCGCCGATCTGGTCGAGGGCGTTTCCAAGCTCACGCGCGTCCACTACACGAGCAAGGAAGAGGAGCAGATGGAAAATCTGCGCAAGATGCTCATGGCGATGGCCAAGGACATCCGCGTCATCCTCATCAAGATCGCCGACCGCACGCACAATATGCGCACGATGGAGTATCAGTCCACCGACAAGCAGCGTCAGAAGTCGCTCGAGACGATGGAGATCTACGCCCCCATCGCCCACCGGCTCGGTATGCAGCGCATGAAGTGGGAGCTGGAGGACCTTTCCCTCAAATACCTCGACCCCACCGCCTTCAACGAGATCACCCACTCCCTCGAGGAGAAGTCCAAGGAATACGGCTCGTTCATGGAGCGCATCCAGAAGCAGATCGAGGGCAAGCTCACCGAGGACCATATCCCCTTCCGCCGCGTCTACGGCCGCATGAAGCACCCCTACAGCATCTACCGCAAGATGTATGCTCAGAGCAAGACCATGGATGAGGTGTTCGACCTCTTCGCCTTCCGCGTCATCGTCGATACCGTCGCGGACTGCTACAACGTTCTCGGCGTCATCCACGACCTCTACCGCCCCGTGCTCGGCCGCTTCAAGGACTATATCGGCACGCCCAAGCCCAACGGCTATCAGTCGCTCCACACCACGGTCATGGGCCCCGACGGCGTGATGTTCGAGGTGCAGATCCGCACGCAGGAGATGCACGACATCGCCGAATACGGCATCGCCGCCCATTGGAAGTACAAGCAGGGCATCTCCGGCAGCGCCAACGAGCAGAACTACGAATGGGTCCGCCGTCTCCTCGAAAATCAGGAGAATACGGACGCCGAGGAATTTATCCACACCCTCAAGGTCGATATGTTCGCCGACGAGGTATTCGTCTTTACCCCGCGCGGCGACGTGACGAACCTCCCCACCGGCGCGACGCCCATCGACTTCGCCTACTCCGTCCACTCCGCCGTCGGCAACTCCATGGTCGGCGCCAAGGTCAACGGGCGCATCGTCCCGCTCGACTACCAGCTCAAAAACGGCGACGTGGTCGAGATCCTCACGAGCAAATCCGCCCACGGCCCCAGCCGCGACTGGCTGCAGATCGCCAAGTCCAACGAGGCGCGCGGCAAGATCCGCCAGTGGTTCAAGAAGGAAAAGCGCGAGGAGAACATCGTCAACGGCCGCGCCGCCTTTGAATCCGAGCTCAAGCATTACGGCATCTCCGTCGCCGCCGTCACCGGGGACGAGCTGCGCCCCACGCTGCTCAAAAAGACCGGCTTCGGCAACCTCGACGATATGTATGCCGCCATCGGCTACGGCGGCTTCTCGGCGCAGAAGGCCGTCAACCGCATCCGCGACGAGCTCAAGGCGCTCAACAAGCAGCAGCAGGCCGAGCGCGACGCCACCGTGCCCATCCCCGGCGAGCCGGGCAAGACCCGCCCCGCCGTTCCCATGCGTGAAAAGAGCGAGGACGGCATCGTGGTGCAGGGGCTTTCCAACTGCCTCGTCAAGTTCTCCAAGTGCTGCACGCCCGTTCCGGGCGATGACATCGTCGGCTTCATCACCCGCGGCTACGGCGTGTCCGTCCACCGCGCCGACTGTCCCAACGCCGCGCCCGAGCGCCGCCGTCCCGAGGAGGCCGGCCGCTGGGTCAAGGTCAGCTGGGGCAAGGACGTCAAGCAGTCCTACCAGACCTCGCTCGACATCTACGCCAAGGACCGCATCGACCTCGTGCTCGACGTCTCCGCCGTCCTCTCGTCCACGCAGACCCGCGTCGCGGGCCTCAACGCCAAAACCACCGCGGACGGCTTCGCCCTCATCCATCTCGAGATCTTCGTCGCCGACAGCGAGCAGCTCTCCGCCGTCATGCGCCGCCTCCATCAGATCAGCGGCGTGATGAAGGTCGACCGCCCCGCCGGCTGACGCTCTGAATTTTATAAGGAGGAATTCTATCATGCTTTCCATCAACGTTTCCCACGCAAAGCCCTTCCTTTCCTATCCCTATGAAGAAGTCCTCTGCCCCCGTCTCGAGCGCGCGCAGCGCGAGCTCCTCAACGGCGGCGGCAAGGGCGACGATTTCATCGGCTGGGTCCGCCTGCCCGCGCAGTACGACCGCGAGGAATATGCGCGCATTCTCGCCGCCGCGAAAAAGATCCAGGGCGACTCCAAGGCCCTTGTCGTCATCGGCATCGGCGGCAGCTACCTCGGCGCGCGCGGCGTGATCGAGTGTCTGTGCTCGCCCAACTACAACCTGAAGAAAAAGGACACCCCCAACGTCTACTTCATCGGCAACGGTCTGTCCTCCGCCGCGCTGCGCGAGGTGATGGAGCTCATCGGCAACGATGACTTCTCCGTCAACGTCATTTCCAAGTCCGGCACGACCACCGAGCCCGCCGTCGCCTTCCGTTTCTTCCGCGAAAGGCTTGAGCAAAAGTACGGCAAGGCGGGCGCGGCGCAGCGCATTTACGCCACCACCGACGCGCACAAGGGCGCTCTCAAGTCCCTCGCGGACGCCGAGGGCTACGAGGAGTTCGTCGTGCCCGACAACGTCGGCGGACGCTACAGCGTCCTCACCGCGGTCGGCCTACTCCCCATCGCCGTCGCGGGCGTGGACACCGACGCGCTGCTCGCCGGCGCGCGGGAGATGGAAGCGCTCTGCGAGATCGCGGACTACACCAACCCCGCGTGGCAGTACGCCGCCATGCGCCACGAGCTCTACCGCTCCGGTAAAAAGATCGAGCTGCTCGCCTGCTTCGAGCCGTCGTTCCGCTTCATGGCGGAGTGGTGGAAGCAGCTCTACGGCGAGAGCGAGGGCAAGGAGGGCAAGGGCCTCTTCCCCGCCAGCGTCGATTTCACCGCCGACCTGCACTCCATGGGCCAGTATATCCAGCAGGGCGAGCGCACGCTGCTGGAGACCGTCGTCCGCTTCGCCGCCGATCCCGACCAGCTCACCGTCCCGCACGACGACGTCAACGGCGACGGCCTGAACTTCCTCGAGGGCAAAACGATGGACTTCATCAACCGTCAGGCGATGGACGGCACGCTCCTCGCCCACGTCGAGGGCGGCGTCCCCAACCTCATCGTCTCCGCTGGCGAGCGCAATGCCCGCACCCTCGGCGAGCTCATTTACTTCTTTGAGTTCTCCTGCGGCCTGTCCGGCTATCTGCTCGGCGTCAATCCCTTCGATCAGCCCGGTGTCGAGGCCTACAAGAAGAATATGTTCGCGCTGCTCGGCAAGCCCGGCTACGAGGAGGCCGGCGAGGCCCTGCGCGCCAAGCTCAGCAAATAAGCGATAAGGAGAACCGCCATGAAAGCAGTCCTCATGCGCGTTCAGCGCGCCAGCGTCACCATCGACGAGCGGGAAACGCGCTCCATCGGCAGGGGCTTTCTCATCCTCCTCGCTGTCACACACGACGATACCGAGGCCCAGGCCGTCAAGCTTGCCGACAAGCTCTGCTCGCTCCGTCTTTTTGAAGACGCCGACGGCAAGATCAACCTCACGCTCGACGAGGTCGGCGGCGAGATCATGATCGTTTCGCAGTTCACGCTCTACGGCAACTGCCGCAAGGGCCGCCGCCCCGAGTTTCTGAACGCCGCCCGCCCCGAGACCGCCATCCCCCTCTACGAAAAATTCGTCTCCCTCGTCCGCGCCAAGGGCTATCATGTCGAGACCGGCGAGTTCGGCGCCTACATGGCCGTCGATTCCGTCAACGACGGTCCCTTCACCCTCATCGTGGACACGAAGGATCTGGAAGCCCCCAAGTAACCGAACGGAGGTCAGTTTTATGAAAGTCATCACCACCGTCGTCGGCGAGCTCGGCACCAACTGCTACCTGCTCATCGACGAAGCCACGCGCGAGGCCGCGCTCATCGACCCCGCCGATTCCCCCGACGAGCTCTCCGCCCTCATCGAGCGCGAGGGTGTCACGCTGCGCTATATCCTCCTCACCCACGGCCATCGCGACCACACGCTCGCCGCACCCGCCATGCACAAGCGCTATCCCGCGGCCGCGGTCTATATCCACCGCCTTGACGCGAACGGCTCCGGCATCTACCACTATCCGCTCGAGGGCGTCATTGACGGCCTGAACTATTACGACGAGGGCGATACGCTCCCCCTCGGCTCGCTGACGATCTCCGTCCTCTACACCCCCGGCCACACCGCCGGCAGCGTCACGCTCAAGGTCGGCGATGCCCTCTTCGTCGGCGACACGCTCTTTGCCGGCTCCTGCGGCCGCACCGATCTTCCCGGCGGCGACCCGATGGAAATGCTCGCCTCCCTGCGCCGTCTCGGCCGGCTGGAGAGCGACTACACCGTTTACCCCGGCCACATGGAGTCCACCACCCTCGCGCGCGAGAAGCAGTATAATCCCTTTATCCGTCAGGCATTACGATAAAAAGGAGCGCACACCCTTATGAAGCTCGAGCTCATTGGGCATGATGAAAAATACGCGGTCGAGCAGAGCCTGCTCACCCTCTTTCCCGACGAGCGGCCCGTCTACGGCCCCGTCACGGACGAGGACGCGAGCGCGGCGCGCATCACGCTGACCGAGGACGCGGACAGCGTCTGCGTCACCACCGAGCTGCGCTGCGGCGGCAAAGCCGCCGCCGACTGCTACAGCTATCCCCTCTCCGGCACGGACTACGAAAAGGAAGGGCAGCGCCGTCACGCGCTGGGCCTGAGCTTCTTCCGCGCGGCGAAGGAGGTCCTTGGCGTCACCCCCGCATGGGGCAGCCTCACCGGCGTGCGCCCGAGCAAGGTCGCCGTGTCGCTTTTGCGTGAGGGCAAGTCTCCCGCCGCCGTCCTCACCGAGCTTGAGGAGGTCTACTCCGTCACGCCGCAGCGCGCCCGCCTCGCGCTTGAGGCCGCCGAAACGGGACTTCGCGTGCAGAACGACCTCAAGCCGAACGACATCTCGCTCTATGTCGGCATCCCGTTCTGCCCGACCCGCTGCGCCTACTGCAGCTTCGTCGCGCAGAGCGTGGAGAAGTCCTTCGCCCTCGTCGAGCCCTACCTCGCCGCCCTCTTCGACGAGATCGAGCAGGCGGGCGCGATGGTCCGCTCTCTCGGCCTGCATATCAAGTCCTTCTACATGGGCGGCGGCACGCCGACCACGCTCACGGCGGAGCAGATGGACCGTCTGCTCACAAGGCTCGAGCGGAGCTTCGATTTCACCTCCCTTGCGGAGTCCACCATCGAGGCGGGCCGCCCCGACACCATCGACCCCGAAAAGCTCGCCGTCCTCCGCGCACACGGCGTCACCCGCGTTTCCGTCAACCCCCAGACGATGGAGGACCGCGTCCTCGCCGCCATCGGCCGCCGCCACACGGCGGACGACATCCGCCGCGCCATGCGCGAGGTGATGGCGGCAGGCTTCCCCCACGTCAACATGGACCTCATCGCCGGTCTTCCCGAGGACACGCCCGAGGGCTTCCGCCGCAGTCTTGACGAGGTGCTCTCCATGGGCGCGGACAGCATCACCGTCCACACGCTGTCCCTCAAAAAAGGCAGCCGCATCACGCTTGAGGGTAGCCGCATCCCGTCCGCAGATGAAGTCGCCGAAATGCTGGACTATGCCGACCCCACCCTGCGTAAACATGGCTTTGAGCCCTACTACCTCTACCGCCAGAAGTATATGTCCGGCAGCTTTGAAAACGTCGGCTGGACGCGCCCCGGCGGTGAGGGCCTTTACAACATCTACATCATGGAGGAGCTGCACTCCATTCTCTCCCTCGGCGCGGGCGGCTCGACCAAGATGGTCGGCGGCGGGCTGATCCGCCGCGCCTTCAACGCCAAATACCCCCGCGAGTACATTGACCTCGCGGAGAAGCGCAGCGCCAACCTTGCCGCCTTTGCGGACTTCTATCGCGAACCGGAGGAACATATATGACCTACTCAAGCTACTGCGAAAGCGCGGATTTTCTCCGCACCCGCCTCAACGGCTTCACGCCCGAGGCGCTGCTGATCCTCGGCAGCGGGCTCGGCTTCCTCGGCGACGCCGTGGAAGACCCGATTTTCGTCGATTACGGCGAGGTGCCCCATTTCCGTCCCTCCACCGCCCCCGGTCATAAGGGGCGCTTCGTGTTCGGCACGCTCCGCGGCAGGCGCGTCGCGGTCATGCAGGGCCGGATGCACTGCTACGAGGGCTACACCATGGCCGAGGCGTCTTACGCCGTGCGCGTCGTGCGCCTGCTCGGCGCAAAGACGCTCTTCGTCACCAACGCCGCCGGCTGCGTCAACACCGACTGGAACGTGGGTGAGCTGATGCTCCTCTCCGATCACATCAATCTCTTCGACTTCGGTCCCCTCCGCGGCCCCAACCTTGAGGAGTTCGGCACCCGCTTTCCCGATATGTCCTCCGTCTACACCCCGCGCCTTCAGTCCATCGCTCGCGAGACCGCGCAGGCGCAGAATATCCCCCTGCGCGAGGGTGTTTATATGTATTTCCCCGGCCCGCAGTTTGAAACGCCCGCCGAGGTCCGCGCCGCGCGCGTGCTCGGCGCCGACGCGGTCGGTATGTCCACCGTGCCCGAGACCATCGTCGCCGCCCACTGCGGCATGGAGGTCATGGGCGTGACGCTGCTCGCCAACATGGCGGCGGGCGTCCTCCCGCAGCCGCTCTCCGGCGCGGAGGTCAACGAGGCCGCCGAGGCGGCAGCCCCCGTGTTTTCGGAATTTCTTCTGTCCTGTCTGGAATCTCTCTGATCGGGAAAGGGCCTTTCTATGGCTACTGAAAAAAAGCAATCCTTCCTCGGCGGCGCCGCCGTGCTCGCGTTCGGCATCGTCGCGGTCAAGATCATCGGCGCGGTCTTCAAGATCCCGCTGCGCAACATCCTCGGCGAGGGCGGCAGCGCGGACTTCTCCAACGCCTATAATATCTACGCCACGCTCCTGACCGTCTCGACCGCGGGCCTTCCCGTCGCGCTCTCCAAGCTCGTGAGCGAGTCCTACGCCCTCGGCCGCACCCGGCAGGCGCACCGCACCTTCCGCGTTTCGCTCTCGGTCTTTCTCGTGCTGGGTGTCGCCTCGTTCGCGCTCATGTGGTGGGGCAGCGACCTGCTCGCGGGCTTTCTGAACAATCCCCGCGCCGCCTACGGCATCCGCGCTCTCGCGCCCGCCGTCGTGTGCGTGGGCTGCCTGTCCGCCTTCCGCGGCTACGCGCAGGGCCGGCAGTACATGACGCCCACCGCCGTCTCGCAGATCATCGAGGCCCTCTGCAAGCTCATGCTCGGTCTCGCGCTCTCGATGTGGCTTCTGCACATCGGTCAGCCGGACTACATCGCCGCCGCAGGCGCCATTGCTGGCGTCACCGCCGGCACCATCCTCTCGCTCGTCTACATGGCGATCGACTACCTGCGCCACCGCCCCGCGCTGCGCCGCGGCGAGCGCTGCGCGTCGGACGGCGTGATCCTCCGCCGCCTTTTGGCCCTCGCCGTCCCCATCACGCTCTCCTCGTCGATGGTCTCGCTCATCACGCTCATCGACACCAAGCTCGTCCAGGGCAGACTGCAGGACGCCCTCGGCTACACGCTCGACCAGATGCGCGCCGCCTACGGCAACTACTCTGCCTGCATGGACCTTTACAACCTGCCCTCCTCGCTCATGGTCGCGCTCACCGCCTCGGTCATCCCCGCCGTCTCCGCCGCCGTCACGCAGCGCGACCGCCGGCAGTCCGCCCGCATCGTGCGCTCGTCCCTGCGCGTCACGGCGCTGCTCGCCTTCCCGATGGGCCTCGGCCTCTGGGCGCTGAGCGATCCACTCTTCCGCCTTTTCTACCGCAGCTACAACGCCGAACTCGGCGGCTCGCTGCTCGCGGTGCTCGGCATCGCCAGCATCTTCGTCTGCCTCATGCTCATCACCAATTCGATCCTGCAGGCGTACGGCCGCGTCAGCGTTCCCATCGTCACCATGCTCGTCGGCGGCGTCGTGAAGATCGTCCTGAACTACAACCTCGTCGCCCTTCCCTCCGTCAATATCCACGGCGCGCCCATCGGCACGCTCGTGTGCTTCGCGCTCACCGCGCTTTTGAACCTTATCGCCGTCGCGCGCATCGCCCCCTTCCGGCTCAACTACCCCGGCTATTTCCTGCGCCCGCTCTTCGCCTCGCTCGTCATGGCGTTCGCCGCACGCGGCGTCTACGCCCTCGCCGCGCATTTCCTCATCCCCTCCGTCGAGGAGGCCAGCCGCCTCACGCTGCTCTTGTGCGTCGGCATCGCCATCGGCGTCGCCGTGGTGATCTACGGCGTGCTCGTTCTCGCCCTGCACTGCATCCGCCGCAGCGACCTCGAGCTGCTGCCCAAGGGCGATAAGCTCGCCAGACTTCTCCACATTTCTTAAAAAAACCCGAAACCCCTTGAAAAATCACAGAAAAATCTTGCAATAGGACATAAGATATGGTAAATTTTGAAAGGAAAGAGACATACTCCCTACAGGACCTCATCGAGATCCTGCGTATCCTGCGCGCACCGGGCGGCTGCCCATGGGATCGCGCGCAGACCCATCTTTCCGACCGCCGCAATTTTTTAGAGGAGGCCTACGAGGCCGCCGAGGCGTTCGACCGCGACGATCCCGCCCTCATGTGCGAGGAGCTGGGCGACATGCTCATGCAGGTCCTCTTCAACATCCACATTGAGGAGGATGCGGGCCGCTTCACCACCGACGATGTGACCGATCACATCTGCAAAAAGCTCATCTTCCGCCACCCCCATGTTTTCGGAACCGCTGCCGCTGACACCAGCGAGGAGGTCCTCGTGAACTGGGAGGCGCTCAAGCGGCAGGAAAAGGGCCAGCAGACCACCGCCGACGCGATGGACGCCGTCGCCCGCTCGCTGCCCGCCCTCTGGCGCGCGGACAAGCTCCAGAGCAAGGCCGCCAAGGCCGGCTTTGAATTTGCCGACGTCTCCGGCGCGCTGGACAAGCTCGACGAGGAAACGCGCGAGCTGCGCGAGGCCGCCGAGCGCGGCACGAACTTCTCCGAGGAGCTCGGCGACGTGCTCTTTGCCGCCGTCAAGGCCGGCCGCTTTCTGAACGTCGACCCCGAGGACGCGCTGAACGCCACCTGCGAGAAATTCATCGCCCGCTTCCGCCGCGTGGAGGAGGCCTGCGCCGCGCGCGGCGCGGAGATGTCCTCGCTCCCGCTCGACGAGCTCACCCGCCTCTGGAACGAGGCCAAGCACCCCACGGAATGAAAAACGCCTTGTCGTTTTTTGTTTATACCCACCGCCGCGGACCGTTCGCGGCAATACAACTACAAACAGGAGGCTATTTACCATGAATAAGACCGAACTCATTGCTGCTGCCGCTGAAAAGGCCGGCGTTTCCAAGAAGGAAGCCGAAGCCGTCGTCACCGCCGCTTTCGACGCCATCGCCGCATCCCTCAAGGAAGGCGAGAAGGTCCAGCTCGTCGGCTTTGGCTCTTTTGAGGTCAAGACCCGCGCCGAGCGCATCGGCCGCAACCCCGCCACCGGTGCCGAGATCAAGATCGCCGCTTCCAAGGTCCCGACCTTCAAGGCCGGCAAGGCGCTCAAGGACATCGTTGGCTGACACACCTTCAAAGGAGCGGGTCACCCCGCTCCTTTGCTTTTTGCCGCAGGCATTTCCGCGAAAGGAGCATTTCCCCATGCGTCTCGATAAATACCTCAAGGTCTCGCGCCTCATCAAGCGCCGCACCGTAGCGAACGAGGCCTGCGACCTCGGCCGCATCACGGTCAACGACCGCGTCGCCCGCGCGTCCTACGACGTCAAGGTCGGCGACCGCATCGCCATCCACTTCGGCGAGCGCACCCTCGCGGTCGAGGTCCTCTCCGTGGCGGACAACGTCGGCAAGGCGGACGCCGCCGCGCTCTACCGCGAGCTGCCGAACAACTGACGCAAAGCAGGCATAACCCGGACACGCCTCCCATACACTCTGGTGTATGGGAGATCATTTTTTCAGGAGGTTCCGCTATGCCTTACGATACCCTTCCCCCCGCTGCCACCCACCGCGTCGAGCTCGACGGGCGCGAGCGCCTGATCGTCTCCGGCGTGGACGACGTCGACCGCTTCGACGAAAACGAGATCGTCATGACCACCTCCGCCGGCACGCTCATCGTCACGGGCGAGAGCCTGCACATCGGCAAGCTCAGTCTGGACGGCGGCGAGCTCCACGTCGACGGCCGCATCGACTCGCTCCTCTATGAGGACGCCGACCGCCCCTCCGGCGGGCTGCTCAGCCGCCTGTTCGGAGGCTGAGCCATGGGCATCGAGATCGGCGCACAGCTCGACGCCCTCTGGCGCTCCCTTTTTCTCGGCGCGGCGTTCGCCCTGCTCTATGACGGCCTGCGCGCGCTCCGCCTGCGCCGCCGCACCCGCCGCGCCCTGACGGACCTGCTCGACGCGCTCTACTGTCTCTTCCTCGCCGCCGCCCTTCTCGCCTTCACGCTGCGCATCGGGCAGGGCGAGCTGCGGCTCTATATGCTCGCCTTCATCGCCCTCGGCGCATACCTGAGCTTCGCGCTCCTCTCGCCGCTCCTCCGCCCGCTTTGGGACTTCTGGGCCGACTGTCTCTTTGCCTTCGCCTGTCTTCTGCGCGCGCCGCTTCTGCTGGTAAAAAAATATTATGGTAAACTGCACAAATTTGCCAAAAAGCTCTTTCTTTTTTCGCGCCGCACCCTTATAATAGAAAATTACAAACGGTCGGCGCGGCGTTCCCGCCGCGCCGCGGAACGAAGGGGAGGTGTGCAGTATGGCAGAGGAAAAGACCGCGCGCAAAAAGCAGGGCGGCAGGACGCTCCCGAAGCTGCTGCTTCTCGCTCTTCTGCTTCTCATCGGCGCGCACCTTCTGAACCTCCGGCAGGAGATCAGCCGCGCTGAGGCCGAAAAGCAGACCCTTTCCGCGCAGCTCGAGCAGCAGCAGCGCGAGAACGATTCCCTCTCCTCCGCGCTCGAAAAGGCCGACGATCCCGAGTACCTGCAGGAGCTTGCCCGCGAGCAGCTCGACATGGTCTCCCCCGGTGAAAAGGTCTTTTACGACGTCAGCAACTAAAGCTCCCGAAGGGGCGGCGCAAGTGCGCCACCCCTTCTTCTTTTTCCCGTATCCGGTTGCACAGAAAACGGCGGCGCATTGCCGCCGTTTTCGTTTTTTTAACGTTTTTTTAACGTTGCCTCCTTCCCTTCTTGCCCCTCCATTTTCCGCGTGCTATAGTAAATGCAGAATTTTAGGGCAGCACCGCACAATGAGAGCCGCGGCGCTTTGTGCAAACCGCTTTTGCTCCATGCTGCGGTATTGCCCGGGGGGAATGTGTATGTTTTCAGCCTTTTTCCGCGATCTTCGCACCGAATTTGCCGGCTATAACGCCGACAAGCTCCTCAAGGACGTCATGGCGGGCCTGACCGTCTGCGCTGTGGCGCTGCCGCTCGCGCTGGCGTTCGGCGTCAGCTCCGGCGCGTCCGCCGCCGCGGGACTCGTCACCGCCATCCTCGCGGGCATCGTCATCGCCATTCTCGGCGGTGCGTCCTATCAGGTCTCCGGTCCCACCGGCGCGATGAGCGCCGTGCTCATCGGCATCGTCGCGCAGTACGGGCTGCAGGGCGTCTTCTTCGCCTGCTTTGCCGCCGGCGTACTGCTGCTCGCCGCGGGACTTTTGAAGCTCGGCCGCCTCATCGGCTTCATTCCGATGCCCGTCATCATGGGCTTCACCTCCGGCATCGCCATCATCATCGCGCTCGGGCAGGTCGATAACTTCTTCGGCACCGTCTCGGAGGGCAGCTCCAACCTCGAAAAGCTCGCCTCTTACGCCCGCCTCGGCTTCCACCCGAACCTCCAGACCGTCCTCATCGGCGCGCTGGTCGTCGCCGTCATGCTCGTCTGGCCGAAGAAATGGGGCGCGAAGGTCCCCGGCTCGCTTATCGGCATCATTGCCGCCACCGCCCTCGCCGCCGTGCTGGGCCTGGACGAGCTTGCCGTCGTCGGCGACATTCCCCGCACGCTTCTCCTCTCCGACCGCCTGCACCTCGGCAGCCTGAGCCTCGATATGCTCTCGGACCTCATCTCCCCCGTCGTCACCATCGCCGCCCTCGGCATGATCGAGAGCCTGCTGTGCGGCGCGTCCGCCGCCCGCATGAAAAGCGAGCCCTTCCACGCCGACCAGGAGCTCATCGCGCAGGGCGTCGGCAATATCCTCCTGCCCTTCTTCGGCGGCGTGCCCGCCACCGCGGCCATCGCCCGCACCAGCGTCGCCATCAAATCCGGTCAGCAGACGCGCCTGACGAGCGTGTTCCACTCCGTCTTTCTGCTCGCCTCCATGTTCCTGCTCGGCGGCGTCATGGCGCGCCTGCCGCTCTCCGCGCTCGCGGGCGTCCTGATGGTCACCGCCTGGCGCATGAACGACTGGGCAGGCATTCGCTACATCTTCGTCCACCGCTTTAAGTCCGCCATCAGCCAGTTCCTCGTCACGATGCTCGCGACCGTCGTTTTTGATCTCACCGTCGCCATCATCCTCGGCGTCATCTACTCCGCCATTCTCTACGTCGCCCGGAGCAGCCGCATCCACGTCGCCTTCTCCACCATCGACGGCAACCGCCTGCGCTATGACGTCGGCAAATCTCCCATTCTCGACTCCGCCGGCGTGGTCTACGTCACCGGCTCCCTCTTCTTCGGCGCGGTGGACGAATTCAACCACCGCCTGCAGGACATTCCCGAGGAGGACCACCTGATCCTCTCCCTGCGCGGGATGCCGAGCGTGGACGTCTCCGGCGCGCAGGCCGTGCTCGAGCTCTGCCAGCGTCTGCTCGCCAAGGGCCACACCATCGCCTTCTGCGGCGTGGCCGAGGACGTCCGCTCCTACTTCGACCGCGCGGGCGTCACCGCCCTCGTCGGCGAGGGCGCCTACTACCACAGCGCCGACCGCGCCATCCTCGCCCTGCTCGACGAGGAGCTGCTCGAGGCATAAAAAGGAGCCGCCGTCTCTCGACAGCGGCCCAAGCGGGTGGGATATTGGAAAGCTTCCATGGACTATACTACCACCCTTGTCCACCTTTCGCAACAGGAGCTTTTGTCGAACGCCGCCGCACGCGGTCGAAGCGTGTCGCGGCGTTCATTTTCGTCAAAATAGACAAAACAGAAAATTTACAAATTGACCTATTGGCTATTTTTCCTTTTCATGCTATAATCAGTAAAAGTGAAGAGGGAGTCGGCTGAGACTTCCTTTTTGCTTTCCCTACTCGCAGAAATTGAAAGGAGCGAACCGTTATGAAGTTCACATTTACCTGCAAGAAGATCTCCCTGAACGACTCCGTCAAGGCCTATGCCGAGAAAAAGATCGGCAAGCTGGAGAAGTATTTTAAGGAGGAACCCGAAGCAACTGTGACCTTCGCCGTGGAGAAGAAGAATCGCTGCATTGTCGAGGTGATGCTCCGCGGTGCCAACGGCACACTGTTCCGTGCGGTCTGTGAGGACGCCGACGGCGATATGCGCGGCGCGATCGACGAGGCGGTGAGCCAGATCGACCGCAAGATCCGCAAGAACAAGACCCGCCTTGCCAAGAACCTGCGCAGCGATGCCATCGTGCCCGAAGTCCCCGAGGAGTTCGACATCCACGAGGAGCGCGAGTTCGACATCGTGCGCACCAAGCGCTTTGCCGTCAAGCCCATGAGCCCCGAGGAGGCCATTTTGCAGATGAATCTTCTGGGCCACAGCTTCTTCGTCTTCCGCAACACGGACGATGACAACGCCATCTGCGTCGTCTACACGCGCAACAGCGGCGGCTACGGCATCATCGAGACCAGCGAACAGGCTTAATACAAACTTAAACCGCAGGGGGTTGACCATTCGGTCAGCCCCCTTTATGATAGATCCATCTCCTACGAAAGCGAGGTCGGCCCATGCCGCTCCAGACTCTCCCCTGCCGCGCCTTTCAGTGCGGCTTCGCCCTCGGCGCGCGGCTTCTGCCGTGGCGCACGCCCACCGTCCTCTGCGGCGCGGGCAGCCTGCTGAAGCTCCCCGACGTCTTTTCGCGCGAGGGCGCCTCGCGCCCCCTCGTCGTCGCCAGCCGCCGCCAATGCGCGGACGAGCGCTTCCTCGCCCTGCGCGCCGCGCTCGAGGGGCGCGGCGTCCGCCCATCCGTCTTTTCCGGCGTTGAGCCCGACCCGAGCGTCGCCACCGTTGAGAAGCTCGCCGCGCAGTACTGCGCCGACGGCTGCGACAGCTTCCTCGTCCTCGGCGGCGGCTCGCCCATCGACGCGGCAAAGGTCGCCGCGGCCCGCGTCGTCCGCCCCGATAAGACCGTCGCCCAGCTCGGTGGACTCCTGAAGGTCCGCCGCCCGCTCCCGCTCTTTATCGCCGTTCCCACCACCGCCGGAACCGGCTCAGAGGCCACCATCGCCGCCGTCGTCACCGGAGAGGAGCACCGTAAATACGCCGTCAGCGACCTCTGCCTGATCCCCCGCTACGCCGTCCTCGACCCCACGCTCACGCTCTCGCTCCCGCCCGCCGTTACCGCGCAGACGGGCATGGACGCCCTCACCCACGCGGTCGAGGCCTACCTGAGCCTTTACTACAACACGCGCGAGACCCGCGCGCTCGCGGAGTCCGCCGTGCGCGACATTTTCCGTTATCTCCCCGTCGCCTGCCGCGACGGCCAGTCCCTCACCGCGCGCGAGCGGATGCTCCGCGCCTCCTTCGACGCTGGCTGCGCCTTCACACGTGCAAGCGTCGGCAACGTCCACGCCATTGCCCACACCCTCGGCGGGCTTTACGGCATTCCCCACGGCCTTGCCTGCGCCGTGACGCTTCCGGTCGTGCTCGAGGACTACGGCGCAGCCGTCCATCCCCACCTTGCCCGCCTCGGCTCCCTCATCGGCCTCACCGGCACAGAGCGGGAGCGCGCCGTCGGCTTCCTCGCCGCGATCCGCGCGCTCAACGCCTCCCTCGGCATCCCCGACCGCTTCGACGGCATCCGCGGTGAGGACCTCCCCCGCATGGCGGCCTGGGCCGCCGCCGAGGCCAACCCCGTCTACCCTGTCCCCGTCGTGTACGATCAGGCGCGCTTCCGCCGCGTGCTCGAGCGGCTGCGCGCCTGAGCCGCCCCATGCGTCACATCTTTGCAGATGCTTAACAAAGCCCCCTCTAACTTTTCTTGCAAAGCCCCCGTTCCTTTGCTATAATGATTCCATCAATTTTTTCAGAAATGAAGGAACGCCCATGATCGGAGTTTACGACTATACCGTTCTTGCGACCTACCTCTCGCTGGCCTTCGGCGTCAGCGGCATTCTCGCGGCCATGAACGGCAGCCCCTATTCCGCCCTGCTGTGCCTGATGGTCTCAGGCCTGCTGGACGCCTTCGACGGCCGCATCGCCCGCACGAAGAAAAACCGCACCGAGCAGGAAAAGCGCTTCGGCATCCAGATCGACTCGCTCAACGACGTGGTCTGCTTCGGCGTGCTCCCCGGCATCATCGGCGCCTCCCTCGGCGGCGGCGAGTGGTGGCTGCGCGCGAGCGTCCTTTTCTATATTCTCGCCGCGCTCATCCGCCTTGCCTACTTCAACGTCACGGAGGAGGAGCGCCAGAGCGCCACGAATGAGCACCGGCATTACTACCTTGGCGTCCCCGTCACCGCCGCCTCCTTTGTCATGCCGCTTTTCTGGGCGCTGCCGCTGCGCCTCGGCTCTGCGCTGGCCGTGATCTATGCCGTCGGCCTCACCCTCCTCGCCTTTCTTTTCATCACGCCGCTGCGCGTCCCAAAGCCGGGCCTCAAGGGCATCCTCTGCATGGTTCTCCTCGGCGTAATCGAGCTGTACCTGATGTTTTACGGCGCCATGCCCCTTTGACCTGCGCACGACCGCTCTTACGAAAAAGCTCCGTATGGCATTTCGCCATACGGAGCTTTTTCTATTCCTTTATCGGATCGCCGCTTACTTGCCGCTCGGCGCGTCCTGCGGCACCTCGCGCTTTTCGGGCACGATCAGACCGCTGTCCACGGCGACCATGTGCTCAAGCAGACGCACGACCATGTTGGAGTAGCCGTACTCGTTGTCGTACCACGCAATGAGCTTGACGAAGTCGTCGTCGAGCATGATGCCCGCGGTCTCGTCGAAGATGCAGGGGCAGGGATTGGCGATCAGGTCGGCGGAGACCACCTGGTCGGCGGTGTAGCCGATGATGCCCTTCATGTAGGTCTCGCTCGCGTGACGGATGGCGTAGCAGATATCGGCATAGGTCGTGCTGGTCTTGAGGTGCGCGGTCAGGTCGACCACGGACACGTCGGAGGTCGGCACGCGGAAGCTCATGCCGGTCATCTTGCCCTTGAGCGCGGGGATCACGCGGCCGACGGCCTTCGCCGCGCCGGTGGAGGAGGGAATGATGTTGTTGAACACGCTGCGGCCCGTGCGCCAGTCGCTGCCGCCGCGGGAATCGACGGGCTTCTGCTTGCTCGTCGCGGCATGGATGGTGGACATCAGGCTCTGCTCGATGCCGAACTCCTCATGCACGACCTTGGCCAGCGGCGCGAGGCAGTTGGTGGTGCAGCTCGCGTTGGACACCACGCGCATATCGCTGCGGTAGAGCATATGGTTCACGCCCATGACGAAGGTCGGCGTCGCCTCGTCCTTGGCGGGCGCGGTGATGATGACCTTCTTCGCGCCGCCCTTGAAGTGGCGGGACGCCTTCTCGGTGTTGTTGTACGCGCCGGTGGATTCGATGACGTATTCCGCGCCGCAGCTCTCCCAAGGGATCATGGCGGCGTCCGCCTCGCTGAACACGCGGATCCTGTGGCCGTTGACGATGAGGTTCTGATCCTCACGCTCCACCGTGCCGATGAACTGACGGAACACGGAATCGTACTTGATCATATAGACCATGTAATCCACGTCCGCCTTGCGGAGATTGATGCCGCAGATGTCAAACGTCTCCGGACGCTCCATCATGATGCGCAGGACGACACGTCCGATTCGGCCGAAGCCGTTGATGCCGACTTTGATCGCCATAGCTGAGTTTCCTCCTAATATCCCCGTTCGGGTATTCCGGCGGCGCGCCGCCTCGCTCGTAAGTCTATCGTAACACAGGCCGGAAGCTTTGTGTACCCCCTTTTGCACAAAACGCATGACGAAAAAAAGTTGCATTTTTGCCGGTTTTCACAGCCTTTTCACGAATGGATAGTACAAGGAATTTGAAATATTCCATACGTTTGCTACCGCCTGATCGGCAGAAAAGAAAGCGGCAGTCCCCCGCCGCTTTCTTTTTTTCACTTCTCAGTCCACCACTCTCGTGAAGCTCGTGCCGCTCTTCTGGAAGCACACGTCCAGCCGCACGCGGTCGCCGCGCATATAGCTCGACGTACACTCGTACACCAGACCGTTCTCCATCGTCGTGCGCCGCTGGTGGTGGAAGGCCGCCGCTCCCGGCACGCAGCCGAGCAGCTTCGCCTCGTACTCGCCGAGCGTCACCGCCTCATAGCTGTCCTCCGCCGCGAACGGCACCACGCCGACGTGGTAGAGCAGGCTGTAAAAGCTGTGCGTTTCCAGCATCTCGCGCGTCAGGTTCGGATAGATGTGCTGCGGATAGTACGAGGTCTCCAAAATCAGCGGCTCGTTGTCCACGTTGCGCACGCGCGTGAAGCAGTAGACCTTCACGCCGTCCTCCAGCGCCATCAGACGCTTGATCTTCGGCGCGGGGTCGATAATATCAAAGCTCACCAGTGTGGACGAGGGGTGCTTGCCCATCGACGAGATCTCCGTCGTGAACGAATACTGCACGCCCTTGCGCCGCGTGCTCGGATCGGCGACGAAGGTACCCTTGCCGCGCTTGCGCACGACGAAGCCGGTCTCCTCCAGCGAGCCGATGGCCTGCCGCACGGTGTTGCGGCTGATCTCGAATTTATCGCAAAGCTCCGCCTCGCTCGGCAGCAGATCGCCCACCCGCAGCGTACCGGACGTGATGGTATTCTTGATGATGCCGGTCAGCTGCGCGTACAGCGGAATATCGCTCGCCATCGAGAGTGAAGCCTTCAAAATCGGATTTTCTTCCATTTCTGCCTCCCCGGACACAAATCGGGTCGTCCCGTTTTGTCCTATTGGTGCCGATTGTATCACAAACATTTGGTACATTCCAGTCCCTACGGCACTTTTTCCGCAAATTCAGCAAAACGGCAGAAAAACGTCTGTTTTCTTGCCCTTTTGCCCAATCGGGAACAGGCGGCACGCACCGCACAGCAAAGGAAGCAGGCAGCCCGATTGGGCCGCCTGCTTCCTTATGTACAAACGGGATGGGCTTAGAACTTGGGCTTCTGGGCCTTGACCTGCGGCTCCTGACCGTTGCAGACGGCAACGATGTCGTTGGCGACGCTGGTGCAGCAGTTGAGCACGCTCTGCTCGGTGGTGGCGGCCATGTGCGGGGTCATGATCACGTTGTCGAGATCGAACAGCGCACGGCTGGACTCCTGAATGGGCTCATGCTCAAAGACATCCAGACCGGCCTGGAACAGAGTGCCGTCCTGCAGGCAGGCGACCAGCTCATCCTCCTTGATGAGGGCGCCGCGCGCGCAGTTGATGAAGGAAGCGGTGGGCTTCATCCAGCTGAACTGCT